>ENA-OUPO01000098-OUPO01000098.1-human-gut-metagenome-genome-assembly--contig:-NODE-98-length-50255-cov-10.5924_pt1 | contig 50255 bp, 58 predicted proteins | sample MGYA00237940_ERZ548809 | MGnify/ENA primary metagenome ERZ548809 (study PRJEB26490, sample SAMN05194695) | human gut metagenome | biome: terrestrial biome; feature: human-associated habitat; material...
TAACACACAACATCGAGCTATGTACATGGACAGCTGACTAGGATTCTATTTCCCATATCTGCAAACTTGGTGCAGGCGTAGCTCGTGCTGAAGTGGGCATTACCGAATCAGCTAATCAGCCTATAGTTGTTTTGGTCGAAAGCAACCTGGGAAAGAACCTATTAACCGTAGATGCGACAGAAAGGCGGCTTTCGTTTTACAACTTAGCAAACGGCGATGCTATGCACTTCTCAGCGGACTGAAATTCTATTTCCCATTGCGTGACACTCGAGCATGCTCATGATGATTTTGCTGATCTAAATTCTGCTCGTATCTTTGCCAGGAACAATGGCAGCGTTGGATTAACAGTTGAATTGAAGAATGGCAAATGGGGCTCTGCAACCCTTTATGACGACGAGCGACTTAAGTAACGGCATTCTATTTCCCATATATGCAAAATTGGATCGGATGCCACACTCGCTGAAGTAGGAGCAACCGTTGCTGCTAATCAGCATATTGCAATTTCAGCTACTAGCGCCTTTGGGAATAGCGTGCTGGCGACAGAAGTAACCAAGCGACGCCTAGTACTCTATGACATTACCAATGGAACTGAGATTATGTCGTGGTCTGCTGATCAAGTAATCGGCGGTTAGCATTCTATTTCCCTGTCAGTCATGGTCAACCGAAATTCAATCCCATCGCAAAAGCCAAAAACAATATGGATTAGCTCTGACGGATCACGCTTGGTCATCGAAACAATCGATGGAACAAGGTATGGTGCGCTAGTGTCTCAATAGAGCGATGACATTCTATTTCTCACATCTGCAAAGTTGTGCCTCATGCTTCGAGCGCAATGGTCTCAGCAAACGTTAATGCCAACCAGCATGTTTCCTTGATTGCTTGCAGCGAATTAGGAACATGTCTTTTGACAACCGATGTCGATAACCGCCGCATGATTCTCGTAGATCAAACAAATAATAAGACGCTGATGACTTGGAATGCAGACTACGTAATCGGCGACTAAGGAATTCTATTTCCCCGTTCGAGTTGTTTAACGTCTCAAGAGTAGAGATTGGATGCTCGATAGAGAATGATTTAGGATGGATCAATCTCCATGCAGTAAATGATCAACGCGAATGCCACATTACCGTTCCGAAACTGTGATTCTATTTCCCGTCTCGAGATCTCATCAGTGCCCAAGAAAGTGCGTTTGGGTTTCGGCGATGGAAACGTATTCTTTAGATTCTACTTGTCAGACAATGAATACTACGAGGTTTTCGAAAACCCATCTGCGCATGAACTGAAGCATGCGAACGATGGGAAAATTGCCATTCTGCGTTCCTTATAGCATTCTATTTCTCAGGCTATTGATCTCGGCAAAGCTGAGTTGAAACTTGTTCACGACGAGCGAAACGGCGCCTGGGGATTCAATGCGTCTTTCACGAACGGGGACGCACAACAGGTTCTCTTCACGCCGCAAGGAATACAGCTTAATGATGCTAAGACTAATGCGTTAGTCTGGGAAAAGTAATTGAAGGCTAGCTTGTCCAGCTAGCCTTCTTGTCCTGCGAGCGGTCGTCAAAATTCGCATAGGTAATGCCATCATCACCTAAGATGAGACCACGAGCATGATCGCCAAAATGCCATTTGACCATCGGCATGTATCCATTACCGGTCGCATTCGCATACTCAACATCAAGCGGCATAGCGGTGAAGCGAAAACGCTCCATCTGGGAAATAGAATCCCAATGCTGAAGAATCTGGCGAATAACCTGATTCTGAAGTGCGATTTCATTTTCTTGACGCTGAAGCAAAGCCACCAAATCTGTGCGATTTTCGTCAGTTGTGTCATTGATGGTGACAGCCTCATAAGGCGCGATCGATGTGATATCTGCCATTATTCTGCCTCCATTTTCGCCGCAACTTGCTCTTTCCAGCGTGCAGGTATCTCATCAAGCGTGAGCTTTCCGGCTTTGATGCGCATGAGATAAAAGTTGACCATGTTACTCTCCTCCATTCATTGCAGCAAGTTCCTCGATCGCCACTGAGATCGTCTCAAGTTGTTCTGCTTGTTCGGCAACCAATGCGGCGAGTTCCTCAACCGCTTCAGGCATGGCGGCAATGACAGCCTCTTCCTGTTCCTTCGCTTCGGCTTCTGCAGCTGCAGCTGCCTCCGCCTCAGCACGTGCAGCAGCATCAGCTTCTGCCTGGGCCTCACGATCAGCAAGCTCTTCATCGGTATAAAGCACGTATTCCTGCCATTTGCGTGTTTCTTCCCACGCTGGGCATGCAAAAACTGCAGGTGTCTTAACGCGCTCGAAAAGACCGGGTGCTTTTTCGACAAGCTCTTCGCCTGCTGGCTTTGCTTTTACCGCTGGATGCTTGATCGTTTCTTCACGGTCAACCAAGCGACCGAGTGTGAGATCGGGGTTAGTGATCTCAACACCATCACTATTGAGGATCATCGGTGGTGTCTCCTTCCTCAGGGGCAGCCTCTGTCTCCGCATTGGAAATCTTCGTGTATACATAATCAGCATTGAAGTTATGGTAGGCCTCTTCTACCCACGTGCCCCCGTAGAGCGTTTGAGGTTGCAACGGAACAGACGACGTGATGCGCGTGCCGATCGAGATATTTTGAGGATCGATCGCTTCGAGAACAGCTCGAGCCTCCTCATCTCCGTAGAAAAAGACATTTCCCTGCGAATCGATGCCTTTGGTAAATGTTGGAATGTTGGGCATGTGGTCTCCTATTCTTAGATTCCGGTAATCGGCGCATCAAACACCAGAGAGCCATCAACGATCGTAGCGCCATGATAGACAGGCACACCATTTGTGATGGTCAGCTTCCCGGTGCCATAATGCAGGCAATTCCCGAGTGCCAGATAAGGCACTTCAGGATGCAATGTTCCTAGCGTATGGATCGCGTGGCGACACTGATCGAGTTCGGCCCTATATCGACCTTCAAGCTCTTCAAACCGGGCGGCAATGAGTTGCTCGAAGTTCCCCATGACCGAAACGAGCGCTCCAAAACGCCCTTCGCGGTTGAATTCCGCTATCTGCCTTTCCAGCTCTTTGGCTTCTCGTTCGTTCTCGGCATCAACGCGTAGCGCTTCAGCTGCCACGCGAGCTCTTTCTGCAGCAGCATCAGATTCGATGGCTGCATACGCCTCATCGCGCAATCTCTCGCAATCGGCACGAACGACAACGATGCTCTCAGGGATCCCCGTAGAGCGTTTACTGACGATTTGGTCTGCCATGATCCCCTACTCCATCCTGTAACAGCCCCAGCCTAAAAGCTCGGTCTGCTTGCCGTTCGTAGCCGTGATGCGCCATGATCCGTTGGTCTTCGAATCCCAGAAACCGTTCACGAAAGCGTTGGCAGGAATGTGAGCGATCGCATACCCGAACGAATCAGTAGTGCACTGTATCGAATAGACATTTTGGCCATTCGCTTCGAGCGTGAGCTCAGCGCTCCAGTCGCTAAGGTCGAAAGGAACAAACCCTCGCCCGTCAAGGTTGTCGATCTCCCATTTGACAGCGATCGACTCATCGCTGCCGCGATGCAGCAGAATATCACCTCGACCAACATTTTTAGAAATCGTTGTCATTGAGTATCTGCTTTCTCGAAGAGATAGAACGTTTGCTCGCTGCCATCAATCTGCGTCTTGATCGAACCTGCCAGCATCCATCCATCGATGCTCTCAGTCGTCGACCTAAGGATGACAGCGCCAGGGGCAGACAGGAAGCTGACTGCAGCAAGCGCAGTTTCAGCCATGCTCTTAGCGCTGCTCATCGTACCTTCAAGAGTACTTAGCCTGTCACTCAACCCTCCGAGCGCTTCATCTAGATCCGCAATCTTTTGTTGCATCTCGCCTAGCTGTTCGAAGTAATCCTTGGAGCGATAACCCGAAGGCTCTGAATTCGATTCAGCAATGCGACGCTGCTTGGCTCTCTTACGAGCGTTGTATGCGACATCATCAAGCGTACCTGGCTTGTAATGGGACATCGCTATCGCCTCCTCGCCTGAATAGATTGATGCTTTCCTACCCCACCTGAAACATCGGTGATCTTGAGCGGCAGCACCCCTCCTACAGTACGGACATCAGCCCAATCGCCAACGCGAATATCGATATCGGATCTAACGGTCAGCCCATAGGTCAACTGCTCATGATCACCTGCTGACACTGCAGCGGCACCATAGCTCTGCAGTGTTGAAATCTGAGAGACAGAGGTATGGCTCTTATCGGCTACCTGCAGAAGAGGATATCCTTCATCGAGCAAGTTGCTCGATCGCGTGCGAGAAACGAGAAGCTTATCCGAATCCTTCCCGCCAGCACAGAAGCACTCGCATGCCATGTCTTCCCCATCAACGTCCATATCCCCAAGGATGATCGGTGAATCAGGCGCAAGAGCGTTCCAGGAGTAGCGATGGGTGACGATCTCTGTGGCGCACACCTGATAGAAGGTCAGCTTCCAATTCTCATCGATTGCAGCATCGAATCGGAGCTCGGGGCCGTTGTCGAGATCGCAGATATCCTCGATCCTTGAAAGAACGGTTGCATAATCATATGAATTGTATTTCCGCTCATTGCTCCCACCAGTCCGCACTGCAGACTTGATGGGCAAAGCGCCCCAAGCGAGCGTCTCATCGATAAGCATGGCAATAAGATCAGAATAGGAACCTTTCAAGCTCAGCTGCCAAGCGCTCGAGGGGTTCTTCTCGTCGACTTTGATACGTCCATTCTTCCAGGAACTCATCAAAGTGCGCTTGAGGACCAGGCGCTTCTCAAGGATGCTCGATCCACCACCACCGCTCACGGTCCAGACATGCTTCTCATTGTCGAGCCTCAGTTGCTCTATATAGCCAGCATGGATGACGCGCTCATCATCGAGCACTGCCGCGATCGTCCTCCACGGCGCATAGGTCTCTTTCACATCACCTATGTCCTTCACCTTGAAGGATATGCTCCCAGGCTCGTTGATGGAATCAGACCAGTTCAAATCGTTATATTCTGCAACTCTTCTGATATGTTGCCCTGTTTTTCCATTGAAGAGATGAAGGCTCAGCATATCTACCTCCAGGCGCTCTCTACGATCACCGAAGCGTTCCCTGATGCGCTCACCTCGATCGTATGGATCCCTGGAGGAATCTGGAAAACATCGTCAAGAGTCACGCCAAGAGTTTTGGAAGGATCGCGGAAATCTACCAAAGCATGCACTGAACCGAACCAATCGACCTCATGCCCATCGAATTTTGCTGAAAAGGATGTGCCAAGGATCTTGATCTTCGGCCATGTCGGAGCGTTCCCTGTGTTGATAACGGTCGCTTTCCCGTTTTGCACTGGGTACTCTATTGGATCCGCATAGCGAAAAGGATCAGGGCAGGTAATGATCAGAGTGAAACGCAGGCTCTCCTCGTCTGGATACGGCATGATCTCAGGGTCATCGGATATGAAACCCTTTGCGTGCTTTCTGCCGCCACCATCATGACAAGTCAACGTGAGCGGCTTGCACATGAGCGAAGTGATCTGGCTGACATAGTTAGCCGCATCGATCGCGCTCTCGAAATTACCAACGCACTCAAGCGTTACGATCCTTGCACCTTGCGTGAGCATAACGGGCATGCCATCCCCGTCCGTTTCAGCTCGTCCGAACACCTCCTCACGTGGCGCCGGAGACCCGTACCAACCGGATATGCCCTCTTCCATGATATATGCGCCGAACTCATTGCCATGTCGAGCATCTCTGAGCTCGAGGAAATCCCCGTCGTCTGTTTCGAGCGTGAAAAGCAAGATATCACCACCTAGTAGTCCTTAGCGCGACGCGTGCGGGCCGCAACGACCGCCGTCACGCGATCGGGGTCATTCGATGTGACGTAGTAATTCTGATTGATTACCGTGCCCGATCCGCCACCGCCGAGCTCTGCAGCAACCGCGCTAGCGAAAGGAGCGAGATTCGGTCGCGTGAGCGGCACGACCGCCTCAGGACCGGCTTCACCTACACCGATGATGCGCGCGCCATCGATGATGCCGCCCTTCGCATACCAATCGAGACGAAGCTCAGGGATCTTTCCCTGCAGAAGATCGCCGATCTGCCAACCAGGAGGGTTGATCCCGAAGTGAGGCATCGGGATATGAGGCCACGAGATATTGAAATTGAAGAACCCTTTGATGGCATCGATGGCGCCGCCGATGAGATCCTTCGCTGTTTGGATCGGATTGGTCCAAAATTGTTGGATTCCGTTAGCAAAAGCCGTGAAAATCGGCGATATCACGCTCCAAATCGAACTGAAAATAGATCCGATTCCTTGCATGATCGGCGAGATTATCGACCCTGCTCCCGACACGGCATTTCCGATCGCCGTGAAGGAATTCACGAAGAAGCCTGCCACCGTGAGCACGATATTTGCCACGAACATGATCACTTCACCCATCGCCGTCAAGATCGGCTGAGCAATGCTCCACACAAAGGAAACGATGGATGAGATCGTTGGCCAGTTTTGCTGCACGAATGAAACGATCGTCTCGATCGCACCTTTGAACAGATCAAAGAAAGGCTGAGCGGCGTCAAGAACCTCTCCTAGACCCTCGACGCCCTCCATGGCGGCATCCATAAGGGCGCCCGCAAGCGGCTCAAGCGCATCGGCCGCCTTGTTCTTGAGAAGATCCCACCTATCATCAAGGGTCATGGTCTTCTCGGCGGTCTCCATGATGCCGTCCCCAGCACCTAAGGCCATGTTCTTGATGTCGTCCATGGCAAAAGCGCCCGACTGCAGAGCGCCAACGAACTGTGCAGCACCACGGGTGCCGAAGACCTTCGAAGCGATATCGATCGCAGCTGCCTCATCACCAGAATCGATGAAACCCTGCATCTCATCGATCACGCCCTGGAAGGCATCTTCTGCCGACTGTCCTGGCTCAGCGAGCGTGACGAGCGCTTTGCTCATCTTCGACATGGTTCCCGAAGCATCCATGCCAGCCTTATCGAGAAGACCAGCCATGTTCGCAGTTTCCTCGAGGGAGAACCCGAGATTCTGCATCGTGGGCGCATTCTTCTCGATGATCGAGTTCAGATCATTGAACCCGATGCCTGTGCTCTGTGAGACTGTGAAGAGGTAATCGAGCTTGCCAGCAACATCCTCGTTGGCAACGCCGAAGGCGTTCATGGTGCCCGTTACTGCATCGAGATTGACCGATTCACCGATCATGTTCGACACGGCCGCTACGCGCGATCCTGTGGCTTCAAGATCGTCTCCCACCATACCCATGCGAGTATTGAGATCTTGAACAATGTCGCCTGCGCCCTCAAAGGACACAGGGATGGTCTTGGCGATCTCAGTTGCAGAGTTACAGAGCGAATCCAGTGCTTCCCCTGAAGCGCCGGTGCCAACGATGATGGTGTTCTCCATATCCTTGAACTGGCCGCCAATATCCATGAGACCTGAAACGATCTCTTTGACGCCCATAGCGCCAGCAATAGCAGCGCCAGCACCAAGAAGAGGGCCTTTCAGCCCTCCTAGAAGACCACCGCCAAAGGACTTGCCGCCCTTCCTCCCTGCACCTTCAAGCTCAGGAGTGAGCGTGCTCGCAAGGTTCGAGGTGATGCCCTGCATCGAGGGCATGATCTGAACGTATGCGTTGGCGATCGTTGTGTTGCTGGAAGCCAATCTCGTCTCCGTAATACCACGCAGCGAAATCCGCGATCGGGATGGCACCTTCGCCTATCCTCGTCTTGGATTTCTTCTCTCCCGGACGCGGGTAGCGTTCGAGCGGTTGGATCTCCGGCGTTCCCTCTTTTCTGTGCGCATTGCAGAAATGCACATCGAAGGTTCTGAGCGCATCGAAGAGATCGGCTAATACGAGGGATTGTTTCAGCCCGCATCCATAAGCTGCGATCTCGGGATTTAACGCACGATAAAGATGACTCGTCGGATCAGCACCGATATGTTTCGCGTAGTTTTTTAGAGCCCTCCAGCTAAGTTTTTCAGGAATCTGCTCGAGCGTTATTCCGAGCCGTTCGAGCAGATCAGCTTCAAGCGCCCCGTCCGCCTCAGCATTAAGACGGACAAGGGCGACTATTCCCCCAGAGAGACATCCTGCCCGTTGTAGGCAGCCATCAGGGTCTTGAACTCCTCTAGCGAAAGCTGCTCCACCAGACCGGGCGCATGCTCTTCGAAGATGCCTGCTCCGAACTCGAGCGAGATCGAGCTTTTCTGCATGTCAGAAGTTGCGTATGCAAGATCACGGTAAAAGCTCATTGCGACCCTCATGGGAAGAGCGGTGATCGAGGGAACGGAGTAGACCGTTCCCTCGTATTCGAATTCGAACTTATCCTCTTCTGGTTTTTCAAGCTTGAACATTGATTCCTCCTTCAGGATTCGACTGCTTATTTCTCAATGATCGTGCCGTCCTCGTAGATGACACGGATTGCCCAACCTTCATCACCTGGATAGCAAGAAAGCGTTGCCGGCCATGTGTTAGCTGCGTTTGGAACGAAATTGATCGCATCGATCGCGGTGATTTGACCTCGAGGAACGATCACGCGGACACGACTATCACCATCCTTCATGCTGAACACATAGGATTCCGTCTCGGGCATATTGGCGCCGAGATCTATAGCGAGGATGTTGCCATGCTCGTTGTTTGCCGCCTCGACATGGACGTTCTCTTTCCCCACAAGACGCGTAGCAGCGAATTCATCGATCTGCAAAAAGGGAATCGCGATCGATGCATCGAAGTCAGAAAGGGCCTTGCGAACCGTTGCCTGCGACCAATCCTTGATGACGGTAGTCCCTTTGTTCGTTGATACTGCGAGACCGGCATCCCCTACATAACCGCCGCTCACCCACTCTTCGGTGAGTTTCTCCCGTGCTGTCTTTGGCAGAGCCGTCCCAATAGGTGCCACCGCGACCGCCCCGGTCACAGCCGTTTGATCCGGTGTGGGCATAAAGACTTTGCTTGCGTCGATTCCCATTTCTTCTCCTTAGAAAATCGGTTTGCCACGTAAGATGACCGTTGCTGTGAACGTATAGCGTGGCAGCAGCGGTCTTGATGGGTCTGGATTGCGATACGGACAGCCTTTCGTAGCATCCTTGTAGTCACGATTGCTTGATGGCTTGCGCAGAGGAAGGCTTCCGATGATCCCCGCAACCTTGTTGGCTATCCTTGATGCATCACCGAAGGTTTTCCCCCAGCAATCGATGGACAAGTCATAGCCATCGGCAACCTCATTGACGTCATAGCCGCCAACTGATGTGATGCCGACCGTTCCTGCGCTCAAGCTCTCGTCTACTGGTGATGCCACGAAGGCATAATCGGGCAAGAACTCCGCTAGATCGATTCGAAGAGCATCTTCAATATCTATCGGCTCTACGATCTGCATGCACTTACCGCCTTCGACAAGACCTTGTTTTCCGCCTCAGCCAGTTTCGCTTCACGCGTTGCAGCTTTCACACCCGCGCCAGCTCTACCAGCTCTAGATAATTGTCTTGCGAGTGTCACTTCGAAACCCGCTCCTGCCCTCGCTGCGACCTTTTCTGCAGCAGCTTCGCATGCTTTCCCTACCTCTTCGCTACACAGCAGCTCCTTGATGCCGTCATGATCGAGTTCTATGCGCACGGTCTCGGCCATTATTTCAGCCCTCCCAATCGATGAGCGAACACTGGATGTGATCGACGCGTCCCGATGGGCTCTTCCATGAATGCGGAGCACCCTCGATGGCATACTTCACACCATCGAATTCAACAAGATCATCTCGCTTGATATCAGCGGAAGGAGGTGCAAAGAGCACCGCTCTTACCGTCACCGCTTGGCGCGGATCCGTCCAATTGGTCGATGACTGCGAGGGCTGAAAGCTACAACCCGTCACGACATGGGTTGAGGCATCTGAATAATCCTTGACCTGCGCACCGCGTTCTTCACAGAGCTTGGGGCGATGAATCGTGACCACATCACGTGCAAACGAGGGCAACATTACTGCCACGTCCCTAAGCGATAATGCATGAGCAGTTCTTTATCGCGCGGAAGAAGGGAAACGCCGCCGGTTATGCCATCCCCTGTTTTGTTGTAGGTCGCGCCAACGCTTCCAGCATGTTCTTCAGCGATCCCTGGTGCAGCAACGAGCGCGTTGCTAGCGATCTGAGCTACGAGCTCCGCTAGAACATCGCTTTCAACGCCTGCCTTGAAATCACACTCGATAGATGCCCAAGCATCAGGAAAGAAGCCATGAACGAGACGGACGAGACCGTTCGATTTGAACTGCACTTCACGTGCAGACCCTTGAACCTCGAAGCGGTCGATCTCTCGCAAGAACATCACTGGCAAGACGAGCAGGTTCCCTTCGCTCTCTGTCGTGATCGAGCAATCGAGAACTGGGCTGACATGCCATCCGCACCAATCACGGATAGCGGCCGAAACACCGGCGATCTTCGCTTCGAGCTGACTAGATGTCGCGCTCATTACCCCACCGGTAATGCGGTTGAACTCATCCACGGTGATGAGCGGAGGAAGCTCAGAAACGCTATAGAACCAGGGGGTTTCTATTTGGTGTTCGTGCGTGCCTGCTTGTTCGGTTTGGTCGCTTACTTGCGTGCCGGCTGTTTCTCGGTCTTGCATCCTTCATCCTCGCCATCTTTGGACTCCTTGGTTGCATCGTCTGCAGAAGGATCATCGCCATCGGAATTCGCTGCTGCATCCGCACCGCCAGCAGAATCTGCCGCACCTTTGCCATCTTCAGGGCTCTCAGCATTAGCTTCTTTTGCAGCATCTTCGGATTCCTTGACCTCATCTTTCGTAGAAGGATCGTCCGCATCAGGGTTTGCTGCTGCATCCACCCCATCAGCGGGATCTACAGCGTCCTTGCCATCTTCAGGGGTCGCAACGCTTTCGCCACCATCGACAGCATGCGAACCGGGCGCTTCTGGGGAATCGACATCATAAGATACGACCTCTACGGCATCCTCTGGCGCGTTTTCCTCTTCGAACTGCCAAAGGCGACCGTTCCATTCATACGTTTTCAACATTCTTGCTCCTTTGAGACGAAAGGGGAGCGTTGCCAAGCTCCCCTTTCTCGGTACTCACCAATAATGCTTATTGCTGGTTCGTCTTATCGTCAGCTTCTGCTTCTGCTAGAGAGATCTTGACGAACGCTGCAGGATAGCGAACCGCGAGCGTCATGCGCTCAGAAGGACGGATCGCGATACGGCCATGCTCGAAATCATCAACATCAGAATTGGTGATATCGACCACGCGGCCGTCCTTCTTGATGACCGAGCCACCGAGGTAGAAAGCACCGACGATACAGGTTCCCTTGGGAACAGCCTGGGTAGGCACGACGCGAAGACCCCACAGAGGCGGCTCTTCGACAGGGCCATTATCCGAGCCATATGCACCATAGAAGGGACCTCCAGCGAGGTATTGCTTATTAGCATCCTTCTGGCTCGTGATCGCATCCCAGTCCTCATCGTTGATGACAAGTCCATCAGCGCGGAACCCAGGCGTATTGACCTTGATGCCGACCTTTGCAGACTTGATCGCCTCAATGAGACCTTCGATATCGGTGTAAGAACCGAGCTGCAGTCCAGAGGTGTTCAAAAGACCCTTCAGGTTGTCTCCCTTGCCATCACCCGAAACGACCTGATTCTCCACTTCGAGGTCTTGCAGATAATTTGCACGATTATCGATCGATTGGGCGAGACGCGGTGCATCTTCGAGAAGCTCTTCTGTCTCCTTGTAGAGACATCCGATCTTCTTCACTGGATCGGTATGAGGTACCGGATCGCCGATCTCAAGCTGGGGATACTTGCCGCCCTCAGCAACGACCCCAGGAGCGCCGGTAACAGGGCCCTCCACGAAATACGTGATAGCAGCCTTATCAGTGGTCTCTTGAGCGAAGAGGTCTACCACCGTGAGTTGGCGACGTGGACCTTCGAGCACATCGGGGCGAACCTCGGTGATCGCTGGCATGTACACTTCAGGGCGCTTAGCAGGACCCCCTGCAGCCTTAACAGCACCAACATGGACCGTGAAGGAGCTATGAGCATCGACGCTCTTGATCTCAGATGCAGCTTTCGCGCCGAGGGAGCGGTATTTCTTGCCTTCCTCCCCATCGGGATCATCGCCATCGCCTTCGCCGCCTGTGGGTTCGTTCGATTCCATGCCATCGAGGATCTTCGCCTTTTCGCGGCATACCTCGATCTGCGCATCGATCTCATCGAGCGCAGCGGTCAGCTCATCGAGCGCCTCCTTGGAATCAGCAGCCTTGAGCTTTGCAATGAGCCCTTTGCGCTTTGCCAAAAGTTCTTTGATATTCATCTACAACTCCTATTCGTAGGCTTTTACAAGTGCTTCTTTATAGGAACTGAAAAGATCCGGCTCACTCTGAAGACCCTCTGCCCCTTTAGAAGCTTCGTCTTCTGACTGACCGCCTTCTTCCCCGTTCTCAACGGCCAGAAGACCGTCGATTACCTTGATGATCTCGCTCGCCATCTCGCGAACGGATTCGAGCTCGCTCTTATCCTTCTTCGAATTCCGAGCGCCAGCCTTATCGCCATGAGACTTGATCTCCTCGACGGTTGCGCGCTGATTCGCAGGGATCTGCACGAGCGAGACTTCGAAGATCTCCACCGCCTGCAACTCAGTCGCCTTCACCCCTTCTTCGAGCTCAACCGTATGCGCGTCGACGATGTCGTAAGCGAAACTGAACTGATAAACGCGCCCCTCCTGAACGAGCTTGCGTACATACTGAGCCTTTTCGTTCTCAGCATCGAATTCAGCGGTGATGAGAAGACCACGCTCATCCTCTTCAGCAGAGATCACGCGCCCGATGTTGTATTCAGGGTCGAAGGCATTGTGACCATAGAGCAGCGGAATGTACTTACCCTGCTCATTGAGCTCAGCCCAGCGCTTGAGAGTATCGCTGAAGGCTCCCGCTGCGATCACATCACCATAGCTGTCGGGAATACGATCGAACGTAGCGGCATAGCCCGTCACAGTGCCGCCGTCTCCCTCACCGACCTCTTTGACCGGAAGAGAGCAGCTCTTCGTGCAACTCTCCCCGCTTTTCATTCCGAATCCTCGAACAAACATGTCGCTCCTAACTGATAACGATCTCGACCTGACACTGGCAATTGCACGACTCTTCAGGTGAAAGCACTCCATCACCTGGCCATGCCGCCCCATTCGAGAACACATCGTTCACTGGAACCTCTTCACCATCCATCGCAGCATGCTCCGCTCTTGGATTGCCGCTTGTCGTGATCCATCTCTTTATAGCCTTGGCGTCACTTGCTTGCTGGCGCACTGCCTCAAGCACCGCCCAACCAGCTACTGCAGTTGCGAACGAAATGCCTGCGCGATCCGCGCGCGAATCAGCTGCCTTATCGAATACCCCTTTAGGGGTCGATCCCTCGGCATCTTCAGATACTTCTTCATCGATCGCTGCTTGCAGCTGACGATAGGTCACGTTATTGATCGCATGAGCCTTCCCGAGCGCCATTGTCTTGATGTAGTTCTCGATGCTCGAAGGGTCGAAAGCTTCAGGATCTCGCTCGATATGCGCGAGCGTCTTCTCGATCTGCTTTGCTGCTTGCTCTTGGAACAGCGGCGCAAGATCAGCAGCGAGCTCTTTGTCCCATCTCTTTGCATCCCACCATGCAGGAAAATCATCATCTTTGGCTTTTGCAAGGGAGCAGGTATCCTTCGCACGGTCGATCGCAGACAGGACGGAGCGCGATTGACGCTCGAAGAACTTGCGCAAGCATCTTGCCAGATCGATCGATTCATCAATGCCAGGTTTGCCTCGACTCTTAAGCTCCTTTGTGTCGCTATCGGCTGATTTGAGAATCGGCCGCACAGCGTTCCAACCACCGGATGGGTCGGTGTCATTCGGTGATGCGAGACCACCCTCGATAACATTGAGCGGCACGATCAATTGATCTCCGCCAGGAACCGAAGGCAAGTTATTCATAGCGCGAGCTTCATCGCGCAGCATCCAAGGGCCACCAACGGCAGATTGCAGGATCTGAGCGCGCTCTTCGAAGCTTCCTTGTAATTTCGCGTCAAGATAGAACTCAACATAGCTATTCTTATCTGCGCCGATCATGGGCAGAAGGAATGCATTGATGCGCTCCTGCATCATCTCAAGGAACGGAGCGAGCGTATCGGAGTAGAGGGCACGCGCGTTATCTTTCGCGCTGGCATAGGTTTGGCCGTCCGTATGCCAGATAAGAGACGGATTGACATGATAGACACCCGCGACCTCTTCGCGCGAGAGCTTCGTGGTCTCCATCCACTGGGCTTCTTTCGCATTGAACTGCGTGGTCTTGAGTTCCATCCCATCCTCAAGTAAGGGCGTGCCACCAGTATCGGTGCCATCTTTTCCACTGAACTTCGCCTTCCAGCTCGCAACGAAGCGAGAGCGAGCGCCCGACTGCACCCATTCGGGCGCATCTTTTGGACGTGTCAGGTAGCTCGAGACCAGACCGCCATTCTTCCATACGTTATTGCGATACGACCAAGCGCTGACCTGCTCTGCAAGGATCTGCTTGAGCGCCTTGATGGGTGACTCTGGGTGCATCGGTCCTCTTGCGCCATAGCCATAGAAACGAATGCAATCCTCGGCCTTTATGGTGAGGCGCTTCGAGGTTTCGGGATTAGTAAAGACATATTCGACTGGCTCTAAGCCGTTCATGGTTGGCCACTGCTCGAACCATGCGGTAGGGATATGCGTGATGCTCCACCCGCTTAGCGTTCTCTCATCAGGAAGGATTACCCACAAGAACCACCCGTAAAGGTGATAATCCGATGCGCTATCACGGATGAGTTCGTGCAAGGTCGTCGTAAGGTTCGGCTGCTTGATCAGAAGCGCGAGATCGGATGTGGTATCGCGCACGCGATCGGTATCTGATTTGCGCAGATAGCAATGCAGCGGCAGTTGCGCGGTATTGTCGGAAAGGAATGAAACGACAGAGCGCAGTGCCGGCTGCGTTGCATAGAGTTGCGGGACCGAAAGCCCTTGGATATCAGCGACGGTCGGGACGTTCATTCGCACCGTCACGTTTCGGCGCAGCAATCTGTTCAGAAAAGACATATGACTCCTAAAGGAACTCCACGCCATCAACCTCTTCATAGGCACTTTGGCGTGGCTTCTCACGAACTTGCGTGGCGAGACCGTATGCCATGGTGAGCGCCACAAGCGGCGATATATCCTCGAGCGATTTATTCCGATCCCATGTCCAGGCACCATCGCCGAGCGGTCGCGTAGCTGCAAGCTGCGCCGCAAGATCGAGCGCTGGCTGGACTCTATGGAATATAGGCGATGCGTCACTTTCGCTGCCCTCATCGCACGACGCGACCGCATCCCACATGCGTCCCGCCCAAGCAGCAAGGTCCTTTCCTTCACAGGGGATGACGCTCACGCCATCAATCGCTCCAAGGATCTCCAGGAAGGCAGATACCGGAGCTCCTTTGCCCTGCATGGCCACTACGACCGGATGAGCTGCAGCGTATCTCTGGAACCAATCTTGCAGCCATGCGATGCCACTTCGATAAGCCACGAGCTCTCCGTGCCAAGAACGATCGGCTCGCATGCCACATGCGGCGATCGATGCATGCATGCGATCAGCAGAGACATCGACGCCAAAGAACACCTCGGCATCTGGCGCGATCGATGAGGAGTTATCAACACCTAACTGCCACGCTCCCTCAGGAAATGGCGGAGTGACCGTTGCGGTTACCCATTGGCACAAGCATTCGGTCAAGAAGACATCAGGCGGGTCGGTCTGAAAAGCGCTCTCGAGCGAGCGCTCGGTAAGGAATCCATAGCCCATGGAAGGGTTCGCCTGAGCGCGAGCATGAGGGTCGCGCGGGTCAGCCTCGGGAGGAGCTGACCACTCGAAAAGACCCAGGGTGGTATCTTCGACATCATCCTCGTCGGGCTCGATCGCAGCCTCGCCCATGGCCTTTACGATTCCATCAGGATCACCGATGAAGTTGTGCGCTTTGAGTCTCAGGTGCCGGAGCACCACACTCGTTCCATCTCCCGCATTCGACATGCAGAACACAAGAGCCATCGGCCGCGCGAGCGTTGTCTTCGTGATCGCAGCCCACGCCTGAAAATCTTGATGCTCTCGCAGCTCATCGAGCATCACGAAATCGCCTGATTTGCCACGTCCAGCACGGCGCGAGGATGCCTTGACACGGTAATTGCGCCCATCGGTCAGCGAGAGACGTTTGGATCCATTCGTGTACCAAACATGCTCGATCTCGCAGGCGAGCTGTTCGTTCTCCTCGATCATGGCCACGGTCTCAGCCCAGGTATCTTCTGCTTGGTCGATCGATTGAGCAGTACCGAGAACTAGATCCACACCGAACACATAGAGGAAATACGCTGCGAGTATCTTACCTACGAAGGTCTTGCCGTTCTGGCGCGCGATGATCACGACCACCGTGCGGAAGCGGAAATACCACTCGCCATCGAAAGAGCCGATGATCTCGAACATATGGATGAAGAGCCATCGTTGCCATGGAACGAGCGTAAGGCACAAGATCTCTGTAGCGAATCTGATCACATCGAAACCAAGAGAGGTCTCTTCGGTAAGCTCGCGAAGAGGTGGGGTGTAGACGCGTGGCTCGGTTATACCCTTCACTTAGCGCGCCTCCGCACAGGTGAGTTTGCCCGGAACGCTGTGATGTTGTTCATGTATTTCTCTTCGGATTTGGTCGGCCGCTTCTTTCCTTTGTCTGGATCGAGCTGCCCAAGGTGTTGCTTGCCAAGCCAGATGAGCATCGTCTTATCGCCATCGAGCGCAAGCTGATACTGGGTGCGGCGGATCGACACCTTACCTTCAGCGCTATAAACCTCGAAGGCATCCTCGAAGGTGATAGGCTCTGGCTTTGGGATATCATCTGCAAGATACAGATTGCAGTAATCATCGAGGTCTTCATCCTTGACGCGAAGCACCTGGCATATCTCTTCGCGCGAGCAGAATATCTCACAGAGGCCCTTGAAGGTGTCGATGGTCTCATCGGTCCACGCTTTAAGTTTCTTAGCCATGTTTCCTCCTCTCGCACAAAGCCATCAGATCCGTCCTAAGAGGAGCTTCTACGGATTTCGAAAAAGCTTTCGCATAATAAAGAACGCGCGCGCGTTTTTTTGCGGAGGGATAATTCATTGCCGTGGGAGTTCTCTCGCGGCTGATTCTTTATTCAAGAATCGAACACCCCTACCCTCACACATTCCAATTTCGCGATTGATTTCCCAAAGCGTTAATTGTTGCTTTGTTTTTCCTCGAACGATTGCAGCGAACATGAGATGCAGCAACGTTCTCAGGAAGCAGTGCGAGCTCTGGGTGCTTGTCAACTGGTCGAAGATGGTCAGCTTCGTAGGCATCAAGGCAGCTTGATTGCGCAAGCGAGTAGTCGATTGATTGCAAACAAATATGACACGGAGCATTGCGCGACTTGTCACGCTCGAAGCACTGCTTCGATAGCCTGCGCCATTCTGAGCTTGTTCTTACATCTCCCGACATACAGCACTCTTCCTAGAGGGCGGGGCGACCCTAGAGCCGCCCCTTTCCGAAAAGGAGGAAAACACCCGCGAAACAAGGTGCGAGATGAATATATTGATTCTGTCACCTGGGTTCATTGAGCAAACAAAAGGGAGCCGCTTAAAACGGCTCCCTTTTTCTGAATCATCTACGTTTTCCTGGACCTCTTTGTTAGCCCCTTTCCATATCCTCCCGAATAAGCTGCTTGATATATGCTGCTTTGTTGGGCTGATTATCAAGATACTCCCACAGATCCATATCATTAGGGAAGAAACGCATCGAAAGTTGCTTAGTCTTCTCTTTGGCGTATTTCGCTTTGGCGCGCTTCTGCGCTTCACTTGCTGGCATTTCTCCTGTACCTCCACATCCGAAACGCAATGAATGATACTATGAACGACAGTGCAAAAGCTTTCATAACCTGCTCCTTTCTGCTATAATCAAGGTCACATCGGGGAGCCGTTTCCGGCTCCCCTCCGTGAAGAACCACCGGGGGCGCTAATCCTTGTGGTTCTTTTTTATGAACTCAACCAGCTCATCTAATCCCTTGGCAGCAAGTACGCCGATCAGAATCGCCAGCAGGTTCATACCGAACTCATTCATATAACCACCTCCTTTCTCTCTCGTTCCTTACAGTTACATTATACTACTAGTAGTATATCAATGCAAGAACTTTTTTAGATATAATTCAAAATAAAACGTCTATTTATCAGGCGTTTTATAATGTTTTTTCATTCGTTTGTTTATTGTTTTGCTCATGCAGGCTATTCCTTCATCGCACCACAATTCGGACAATACCGAGCTTCCAGCCTGTCGGTAGCGTTTGCCATAGGATGCCTGTCGACGAATACGCCGCAATGTGAGCAGAACCAGCCGCCCCCTACGGCGGGTTTCGCTTGACACGTCCGCTCTGGTTTGTAATGTTTTCCATCACACACAATAATGTCGGGCTCTCCTTGTGGTTCTAAAACATGCATGATCTTAACTCCTGAACCATCTAGAGACCAAAAGCCATTTGCGTTGTGATATATCCATCCTCGTTCTTCGCACATGGGCCAGTCTCCTTTCCGTTTCATCTTTGCTCCTTGCGATCGAGCAGCTCCATCATGTCGTTATCCACTTCGTCGCAAGTCTTTCCATAAATGAAAGCAACTGCTCTTGCAGCTCCTTCCATCCTGGCTACTACAGTTGAAACAGCTCTTTCTAGAGAAATGAAGGAGGATTTATCGCATTTATCGAACGCTCCTTCTATCTCTTCATCAGAGAACTCATCAAGATGATCCAGTGCCTCTTGATATGTAAGCATCATAGGCTCCTCGATATCTTTTTCTACAAAGAGCATTTGCAGCGAGACCCTTTGGTCGGATGGCTCTTCTCCAATAAAGAAGCATTTCCCTTCGCTGATGAACTGACCATCATGAAGAATCACGCCCTGCAGGTAGGCCACACGCACCTCTGGAGCATCACCCTTCTGATAATTGCGAATCATCTTTTCAGGCGCACTTGGTACGCCCTCACCCCCTATAAATTCATGCATTACTTCTTCTCGACGTTTCTCACCCATGATTCAATCTCCTTTTCGTATCTTTTTCAGCTTTTTCTTCATGAAAGTCGGTATCTGTTTTAGGAACCGTTTTGTTCGAGTTTTGTTCGAGTTTTGTTCGAGTTTTCGCTCAATATCTCATCTAGCTCAGAGTGAGTCATAGTGCGAAGGCGCGCTGCCGTCTTGAGAAAGGATCTCATCAGATCCATAGGTACGACAATCTCTCCCTGCTCAAGATTGATCTTATACTCATCGAGATCGAATACCCCGCCCTTGCTAGGATCAAACGGTACGCCCTCGTAGCGCCCCGCGCGCGTATTCCAGCCCAGAATGAACTCGTCTAAGGAAAAGGGGTCTATGGATTCCTCGCCATCCAGTACGCCCTTCCCTATTAGCGGGCACCACGGCTCATGGTCAACCTCAAGGTAAGGATCCTCTTCGTACTGCAAGCATGATGTATCGATATGTGCCTCAGCATCGCAAAAGGGGCAATTCTCCAGCTTCATCCTTCATTCCTCCTTTTCTTGTGCTCTTGTCTATACCTAACTCCTGCAGCCTTGCAGCGCTCGCAGCGACACCCATAGGCATAGCCAGTGATCGTTCCGTGCTTGCGATCCTCTGGATCCGCTTGAAGCCGCGCGAGCTTTTCTTTCTGTCTCTTTCTTTGGATCCATTTCCTACGCTCAGCTGCCTCCTCGGCCGTTTCGTTATGGATGCAAGGGCTTTGTTTTACCTTTAAGGAACATTTGGGCTTTCGCTTCGGTTTTGGCAACAACGTAGGTTCAACGTATTTTCGCTTGGGCTGTCTGGACGATGCTGGCTTTCGTTTCGCTGGCTTCGGTCGCTCATCGTCAACCAATGGCTGTTCTGCTTTGAGGTCTGGATATCTGCAGTCTCCGTAATACCGCATCACATCACCTCCCCGAAATCGAGTTTTGTTTGTCTTCGATGGCTCTCGCCATCGAATATCTCGCTTGTATAAGTACCCAACCTGTCAACGATCGCCCGAGCATTCTTCGTATCGCCATCGCGCCCTATGAGCGCTTGGAACAGCTCCTGGGAATCGTATTGGCTCGTTATGATCGTTGGCCTATGCTCAGCCCAGCGCGTATCGACCAGCTCCCAGATCATAAGCACTGTGTTGGCGATGTTGCCGACAGTGAGCTCTTTTCCAAGATCATCAATCACAAGAACGTCAACGTTTGCGAACTCGTCGAAGACTTCGCTACGCGAGCGCTGCCGCGTCACGTAAACATCATTCACGAGGGTGGCCAAGCGCCGCATGGTCGCGAAGCGTACGGTGCGTTGCATCACGGCGCGGTTGAGGATCGCGCAGGCAGCGGTGGTCTTGCCCGTGCCCACCGGACCGCGCAAGAAGAGCGACTCGTAGCCCCCGCGCTCTACGGCATGCGCGTACGCCTGAATGCTCGGTCTTAAGATCTCAACGCTCGCTGCCCTGAACTCCTCGGGGATGCCACTGAACTTGATGCGGTTTGCAAGCGTCCTACCACGGATCTGCTCCCGTGCTCGCTGCTCGCTCTCTCGCTGCCGCTTCTCATAGTCCGCCCAATACGCTTCGCGCTGCTCAGGCGTCATAGCCTCGAACGCGGCATGGCGCTTCTCGAAGATCTGCCGAAAATCCTGGGCGCTCTTTGGAGGTAAAGCATCAGAAAAGCCCAGCGTATTCAGCTGATTCGTCATTCTTCATCACCTCCGGATCCTTCCGTGCGGCGGCAAGGTATTTTTCGAAATAGTCTGGCCTGAAAAGCGTTCCTGGTGCGATGTGCATCTGCATGTCAGGCCTGTTCTTCCACAAGCGATTCTGGTTGCGCGCTACAAGGCGGATATCGTCGAGCGTATAGCCCGCTTTACAGATCCGCTGAAGGTATCCGCACACAGCACCTGACGGCATCAAGCAGGGCCGCCCTGTCTCCTCGGTGAAGATCAGGATCGCTTCAGCAACGAATTTCGAAGATTTGCTTGATTTCGATCGGGTTGATGCTCGTGTCGTATCAACCTGAGAGGTTGTATCGGGTAGTTGTGTGTCGTTGTTGGGAGAGTTTCTGCCTATAGACACACAACTGATAGGTATCTCCCTTTCCCTCTCCCTCTCACTATGGGCACCAGTTTCAGGAGGGTCACCACCACCGTTTTCCTGGGGTTTTTCAAAATTCATACCTATATTTTTGGGCATATTTTCACCCATTTTTTCAGGTAGTTTTTCATCTACTTTTTTTGGTGAATTTTTGGGTATTTTTTTACCCATATTTTTAGGTAAGTTTTTTGAAGCGCTCGTTTCTGCGATCTCTTCGACCGCTTCGCATACCTCGACCGCCCCAGTATCGCTGATCTCGTCCGCATCGTTTCTCAGCTTGTTGTCCCTTGCGCAACCGACACGGCCCCGCAAGGCATAGTAGCTCGATCGAGGATCCTTGCCCTTAGGCGGACAGTCCTCGCCTGTGAAGAAAAGACGCACGAGCGCACCGAAAACCTTATCTTGTTGGGGCTTGGGCATCTCTTCTACTGATTTCCAGAAATCTTCCTGGATATAGAATCCACCTTTATCTTTAGCCACGCTTTGCTCCCTTCTCGCGAGTCTTGGTTCCCGAATATCCGTATATGTAGCGTTTGATGATGTCCTTGATGCTTCGTTTATTCTTCATGGGCGCTCCTTAACTCCCGCTCGTACCTACTGAATTCGTCAGCTGATCTGGTGTCCTTGTCACGTAGGACATGGCCGTAGTTCTTCAGCGTCACCGTAACGTCGTAATGCCCGATGCGCTCTTTGAGAGCAACGAGGGATAGTCCTTGTTCAAGCAGGATCGTTGCGTGGGTATGCCTAAGGCAATGGAGATGTATGCGCGGGCTCAGATCTAACTTGGCCACGATGCGACGTAGATAATCGTTGAAGGATCGCGGACGGTATGGTCTGCCATCCCTTCGTGCGAACAGCGGCGTATTGCGTGTCTGGCGCAGTCCTTTGGCAGCCAATTCTGCTCGCTGGTGCTCGATATGATCCTTAAGTGCTGCAACGCGATTCTCATCGATGGTTATACGGCGTGTTTTGCCAGATTTTGGAGTCTTGTAGGTAAGGCTCTCGCTAGAAAGGGCGTTGGAGTGTCTATCGCGTCTCTGATAGGCACCACGAGACCTTTTCTGGGTCTTCTTCTTACTCTTATGATCCTCGGCGAGCGCTTTGCTCACGAATATCTCGCCATGCTCTGCTGAGAAATCAGAAATGCGAAGTCCTGCCACCTCGCCGGCACGGATGCCAGTACCCATTACCAGAAAGATCGCATGGTCGAACACGCATGCCGTGCCTGCGTCGATGCGACCGATCAAATAATCTAATAGCTTGGAATAATCGTCCTCGTCGACCACCTCTATCTCTGGCTGCTCAAATCGTGGAGGGCGCACAGACAGGATAGGATTGGTGGGAATGAACCCGTTATCTACGAAGAAGCCGAACGCCCCTTTGAGCCACGAATGAAGCTTTATAACGGTATTGTTCGAAAGCGGTCGCCCGTCCTTGCCGCCTTCGATCAGCAGATGCATATATAGAGACGTGAACATCGGCACGTCTGCTGCTTCGATGGGCTCATTGCCTATGAACGGATCGATATAGCAACGCGCATTGGATCGGTACGATGCGATGGTGGTCGGCGATTGGCCATTCGCTTCTTGAAGGTCCAAATAAAAGTCTATCAGCCCGCTGATGGTCAGCTTCGTTTTGGTCTTCTTAGCGAACTTGGCCAAACGATCGATCCGCTCGAGCTCACAAGCAATGTCGTCTTCGGTTGCGTCCGGCGCCAGGGGGCGGTAGAGGTTGCGCGTCTTATGGGTAACAGGATCTACCCCGCCATAAGCGCGCACTCCCACAGCACGCCCTCCGACGTACATGATCGAGGCCATATTCTCACGGCCTCCAGTTATGTCGTTTCATCATTTCCTAATGGACCCTTTCTCTGATTATCAGGACTAGATAGGAGCTTTTATGCGTGCGTTCCAGGCGTTTGCCGCCTCTTGTGGGGTGTCAAAGAAGTCAGTAAGGCCATGAATTGTTGTCCCTATCATGGTGTGACAGGACGTACATGCAACGCCGTAATGTTCGAACAGAATATGTTCGTTTTCGTTCGGGAGAGCTACGTAGAGCTGAGCCACACCGCCACAGAACGGACAGGGCTTTAGCTGTAGCTGATTATTTGTCATCGTTTACTCATCCCTCACCATTTCTCGACCCATTCAGATATTCCAAACAAGCTTTTACATTCATCGGTTTTTGGTAGCTCGATGACATCGGAAAAAGCAAACATGTCGTTTTTCTCATTGATCACTAGATATGCTGATTTGCATCTTCTTGTCAGCGAATCAATGAGCAGCACGTTTGCGTTGATTCCTCTGATCGATAAGTTGAATAGAAGAAACGGCACCGCGCGATCACTCTTGTCTTCACAGACAAACCATTGGATCAAAGGATGGTATTCGAGTGTGCTGAACTTCTTTCTTGTTTCATCCCACCGAGAAATAGCCATTCCTCCGGTGCCGGCACTGGGTTCATACTGCATCGAATAGGGATCAAAACCAATAAGCGTCGAAACCAACCGAGATAAGCAATCAGGTGTGAAATCCTGCTTCAGTTTTGCTCTCTGCGCGTTTTCGTCTTCGAAGTATTGATGGAACCAGTCGTGCTCGACATCGAAGTCAAATGCTTCAAGAAAACTTCGATATACAACGTCTCTTTCATCTCCAAAGATGATCTCCATTAGGCGCTCAGGAGCCTGATAGGAGTCTTCTATGCCGAGTAGTTGATTGATCTTCTCCACATAGCCATTTTTTTTCATGCGAGGTACTTCCTGTGCGAAGCCTTCACACTCTCAGCCTTCACCTCTGCATATATGAGCGTTGTGTTGATGCTTGAATGACCCAGCATTTTTTGAACCTGCTCGAGCGGCATTCCACGCTCTAAGGCTCGTGTAGCAGCTGTTCTGCGAAATCTATGTGGATGAACATTCTCAACACCTGCACGAAGGCCGACGTTGCGAACCATTCGCTCTATGCATCCTGAAGAACAAGATGTTGGCTTATTTAGCTGAACAAATAAGAAAGGGCTATCATCTGTGCGAGATTCCAGATAGAGTTCAAGGCTTCTCTTCGTTTTTGCATCGAAGAATACCGTGCGTTCTTTGTTTCCTTTGCCTATAACGGTGGCCTCGCGTTCGGCAAGATCCACGTCATTTTTTTTGATTTGTACGAGCTCGCCTACTCGTACAGCAGACGAAGCAAGGAAAAGCAGTATCGCTTTGTCTCGAAGGCTCAAAGCATGTTCAAAGATCACCTCGATCTCATCATCGCTGAAGGCTTTTTTGATACGCTTTTCCTCCCTGATATAGTGGATTCTCCTCATAGGAGACTTTCCGATAACATCCTCATCTTCGAGGTATTGATAATAAGAATTCAGATTTCTGCGAATGTTATTGATGCTCACATTCGAGCAGGTAGGCTTCAGCGAAGAGAGAAAAGCTCTGATCTCGTCCGAGGTGGCATCTTTTGGGTCCCTATCAAGAAACCGAGCAAGCCTATTTGCCGTATCTTCGTAATACTGCAGGGTCTTGTCGCTGCGCCCTTCAAGAGACTTAGCATCTATCCAACTTTTAATGGAACATGCAACAGTGCTGCGATCTTTTCTCTCATTTGAGGAAGCGCTACTGCTCATCGTTCTCACCGCCAGCCTCTTCATCCTCTGCAGGCTTTTGAGCCTTGAGGAATTCCTCAGCTTCAGCGAGCAGCAGTGTTTCAGCCTCAGGCGGGATATAACCATCAGCCATGAGTACCTTGGTGGTTGAACGGAAGCCTTCCGCACGATCGGGATCCTCGATCTTATTTTCATAGGTGAGCAGCTCATCATGCTCGCGCATGAAAACGTTGAGCATTTTGAGCTCAGTAGGGATCTCATAGTTCAGATCGTTGCACTCGATGAAGTTCGATAGGCTCCAACCAAACAGATCGTAAGTTGCCAAGTGATGAGTGCTCGCGTAGGCTGCGTAATTCGGCAATTCAGGGAAATTGGTCGTGAAGAATTCGAAACGAGCGCTCTCGGCGATCTCCATGCGCGCTTTGCGCTCATCGCATTCTGGATCCGAATAAGGATCATCCGTAACGAGCTGTTCTTTCGCATACAGCGCGTAGGCCGCGAGGGAGCGACGCTCTAAGAAAACCGCAGAAGGATCGTACTTATCGAGCCGATCGAAATCGCTCTCCCTATTGATCCAGTAGATATAGCTGCAGTCAGGATATTCTTCGCAGTTCGCAATCTCGATGCCGCGAAGAGCGAAACCGTTCCTGAGAACCTCATCGAGCTCGCGCAATTTACGCTTCTGATTCAGATCCTGCGCGATGCTCGTCAATTCTCTTTCTTCTGCCGAGATGATGCGTTCTGTCGCGTCTTCGTCATCGCAGTATTCTTTAATCAGCTTGTAGTGATCGATGGTGAGCTGCTCGACTTCGCTTGGCGCCACTTCTTTGGCGATCTCCCAACCTGCGCGCGCAGCGCTCACCTCTTCGACCGGCTTGTGCATGACCTCGGCAACGGCCAGATCATCTTTGTTGAATGCGAAGAGCTGCGTGGAGATCTTCGCCTGCTCAACAGCTGAATAGGTCTTCTTGATGTTCGTGCGATAGGCAGATTCAGCCAATCGGAGCAGGTCCTCAGGGGTAGTATCCTCATCGATCACCGCTTCGAACTTTTGCACGCCATTCAGCCGCATGGCCATGACGCGCGTATTGCCGCATTTGATGCGGTAGATATTACGGTCGCGAACGAGCACCACCGGCTCTTCAGGTACCCCGTGGGCTTTGATATCAGCAGCCAATTGATCGATATAGGCTTTGTTCTCCTTCGTATCGTAATCGCGCGATATGAAGCGGTTGCCATATTCGTCTTCTGGCGGATAGACATCGTTGATGTCGACTGTTTCGATAGTTAGCATTTTTCCTCCTTCTATCAGGTACTTTGTATAAACTTTTCATTCGTTTGAATTATTTTCTTGGGTTGGTGTTCGTTTTTTGCCGCATGCGCTTGGTGAGGGTCTTCTCCTTGTTGATAAGCTTGTCGAGGTGCCTGATCTCCCAACGCTCGAGAGCCTCGGCATAGCGCTCTTCTGCCCGTACGCGCTCGTATCGGCTCAGCGCCTTATACGAGACCGTCTGCGCTTTGGGTCTGGGTTCAGGATTGTCCTCGCGCGAGATGAGATTCTTCGCATAGAGCGCCTTGTCGTTCGCTGGTAGCGCTTCGAACGCCCGTGCGGTGCGCTCCTTCGCTCGAGTGAGCTGATCGCGCTTGAAGCACACGCGACATTGCCCAGTCTTCTCCAACAAGCCGAGGCGATACGTGGCGCAGCGCGTGCACCACTTGAGACGGGATGTGGGGCATCGCAGCGATAAGCGCATCCTATGAGCCATCATGGCCACCGATCTATAGGATCGGCGCAGATGTCGGCATATCTCGCGCACGCTCACCACCCCCGCATGCTCGCGAAGGAACTTGAGCTCTTCTGTGGTCCAGTCATAGCAGCGCGATCCCTTACGCATAAGCGAGCAGCTCCTCTGATCTTAGGAGCTCGTTTTCGGTATCGGCTGCGATGATGATGGTGCGCGGATCGTTCGAATTTACACGGAAGCCCAGATCGAAGGTCTCGATCCTCGTTTGCCTCATCCCGCGAGTCACATTGGCACACATCAGAGCTTCAGGAATGAACTGGGCAGGCCACGAAACGCTCTTGGGCGCGACAGCAGTATCAGGGCGAACCCAGATGACGCCCGCATAAACTTTCCGTTCGAATCGCATGCCAGCATCACGAAAGCGAGCCGCTAGGTACTTGATCATGAATACTTCGAACTCCCGCGCCTCGTGCATGCTCTTCTCGCGTATGCGTGCATGGTCAGCTGCAGTGGGAAGCGTTCCGGGGATTTCAACGACATAGCGCACGTTTTATTACCTCCTTCGTTGTATAATCGAGTTGTCTGTGAGTTCGGCGTTCGCGTCGAACACCGAAGCGCCCGCTTGCCCGCTGGCGCTTCTTTTTTTATCCTGCGGCTGCAGGTGGATGAGACCTACTAAGAGACGGCATGAGGGTCCTTCATGGCGAGCCGAGTTTGCCACCCTCGCATCAGAGGTGCATAGCCGCAGCTGGGTGATTTCCACGAAGCTCCAGCTGCGATGAAAGGGGCTTATGATGCTGCCGTCTCTCGGTAGAGCTCACCCGCTGAGCGCCACCGAATTCCTGATGATCCAATCATTCAGCGCTGGCCTATAGACCCGCGCCTGCTTCTTATTGCCTTCGATGAGCCGTGCGGGCAATGGATCCTCATCGCGCCGCGTCCAACCGAGCACGCGCTTGTAATCCATGCCGAGCTCACGGGCGACCTCAGCGAGCGAAAGCCACTCTGAGGTGACGGTATAGTATGCTTCCATCTTTTTCCTCCTCCTTCCCTTTCTTGCAATACCGTTGGTGTTTGTTTTGAGAACCTCAATAACCTGGGGTTATGTAGGAATTGCGCTCTTTTGCAATGAATGCAAACTTACGTATTCTCGATTCGGCTTCTTTTACTGCTCTGAACTGGTGAAACAAGACTATTTCGCGCGAGTGACACTTAACCTTTATTTAAGGTATGAAGCAAAAAGGCGAACATACTGACGAAAAGAATGAAGAGCTGATCTCTAAGAAAGACATCGCTCTAATCTTCATTGGCTATATCGTCGGACACGTCCTCGACCTCATTGGCGAGCATCTTGCTGATGTCATCGAGCTTCTGAAAAACTTGGCGATGATGATTTCTAATTGCTAAGAACGTCATTACAAAACCAGCAAGTATGATCCCTAGCTCCATTTGTTGCTCTCCTTGCTTTTCAACTTCCTGCGTTCTTAGATGAACTCTTGGACGAATGCTTTAGCAATGGCTGCGCAGCTATCCCCGTCGATCACGATCTTGTGGCCACTGCGACCCATGTACTCGCGATCGCCGATCGTGAAATAAGTAACCGGATCATCGATCAAATGGTGGTAACGCTTGCTGTCCCCTGCGACGAACGCAGCCTGGAGGCAGTGGATGAATGCTTCTTTGTTCTCCATGATTTCCTTTCTCTTCTGGCCAGTAATGCGGTTGGTTATTGCTTTTGGTTGAGCTTTCCCGCGATCGTCAACGATGCGAAAATGATTCCACCGACCATAAGAAGGGAGGTGGGAATATGGATAGGGAGCCAGTCGATTCCGCGCAGAGCGCGAAGGCTTTCGCGCTTGCAGGGAACACGAATCAAGCAATCGCCGCACTTGCTGATGCGATTCTGGGCATCGCCGAATACCAATGGTTCATTAGAAGAGATATTGCCGATATCAAGCGAACCTTGAATATTCGATAAGTTGTTGCTGTTCGCATGGAACATCTCCAGCTCCCTGCGAACAGCGCATTCTACCGCGCTAACCATCCCAGGATGCTCGCGCCTATACGCTTCGGCTGTCATCGGTTCTTCGTACATATATCCTCCTTCGTTGGTTTTAGCCGGTAATGCGGTTGGTGTTTGTTTTGGGTTAGATAATGCGAAGATTCTTGCGACCGAGAAGTTCATCGATGCTGATGCCGTAATGGTCAGCAGCCGCCCATGCGTCAGCAGCGCTGATACCACCGGATGTTTCCCATGCGCTCACCGTTGAAGCGGTCGAGCCGATCTTTTTTGCAAACTCACGTTGTGATTCCTTTTTCATAGCGCGGTGGCTACGAAGTCCGGCAGCAATACTTGCTTTACGCCGCTGCTCGTCTGTGATCTTTTCCATTGCCACATCCTTTTTACGGTTATTTACCAAAAACACTACCTAACTATACGGTTATATTCCAATTAGTCAACCAATTTTTTAGAAATCTGTTGTGTTTTTTTGGAATATAACCTATTATTTCGGGCAACGAAGGAGGGGCCATGACCAACAAGGAACTCCAGAAACGCATTGGCAAGAATCTCCAGCAGTTTAGAAAAGCAAAGGGCTACAAGAGCGCTAACGCATTCGCGGACAAAGCAGGAGAAGCTCGATCGAGCTATGTTGAGTACGAACAAGGTAGGGTTGCGCTTCCAGCAGAAAAAGCCTGGAAGTTCGCAGACGTACTGAATTGCACTCTTGATGAATTGCTCGGTAGAAATTTTCCCCGTCCAGTATTTGGAGACCCTCGACAAGAGAAGCTAAACGGGTGCTACGAAAACATGAATGACAGCGGGCAGCAAACGCTGGTATCGGTTGCGCAAGGATTGGAGAAGGATCCTGCCAACCGAATCATTAAAGATAGCCCCGAACATCTTGAAACTAAAAAAGGAGCTTGATCGTAATGGTTGCTAGAGATCTGACGATAAGAGGTTTGAAATGCCGCCAAAAGAAGTAAATGAAAAAATCAGTGCCATGGGGATAGAAATCTCTGTTACCTCGAAAGGCGACAGAGATGACTATATATCGCTAACAGATATTGCAAAATATGTTAGCGATCATCCAGATGACGTGGTTAAAAACTGGTTACGAAACAAAAATACGATCGAGTTTCTAGGGGTTTGGGAAACGATTCACAATCCAGACTTTAAACCCGTCGAATTCGACGGGTTTAAAAATCAAGCTGGGTCAAATGCATTCGTGATGACGCCAACGAAATGGATTCATGGGACCGGTGCTATTGGAATAAAGACAAAGCGAGGGCGTTATCATAGTGGAACGTTTGCCCACGTTGATATTGCATTTGAATTTGCCTCATGGGTCTCGCCTGAGTTCAAGCTCTATGTCATCAAGGATTATCAACGTCTGAAAAATGATGAGAATAGCAGGCTTTCGCTTGAGTGGAACGAAAAACGGCTGTTTTCGAAAATCAACTACAAGATTCACACCGATGCGATTAAAGAACATCTTGAACCAATCACAGCGGGTCAGGCAAAGACGTACATCTATGCAAATGAAGCCGACGTGCTTAATGTTGCCTTATTCAGAAAGACAGCAAGGCAGTGGCGTGATGAAAACCCTGACACAACGGGAAACATCAGAGACCAGGCAACGCTTCATCAGCTTGTTGTGCTCGCGAATCTCGAGAGCATGAATGCTCAACTTATCAGAGAAGGACTATCGCGCGATGAGCGTGTTGCATACTTGAGCGAAATGGCGGCAGAACAGCTTAAAGCCTTGAAGGACAACCCAACGCTAGCAAAGCTCAATGAAAACAATCCCCGATTGTTAAAGGGAGAATAAAAAGAAGATCGGCAAAAGATAGAAAAGGAGCGGGTAGCTTAGGTATCTCTCCGTTCGCGCCCCACTCCGTGGTTACAGCAAGGATGATACGCATTTTAATAACGATAGTCAAAAGGAAACCCTGCACCAGCGACCAACTTTTGCAGGGCTCCCAAAACAAACACCAACCGCATGACACGGAAGGCAGGTTCATTTTAGCATGCCAAGATCCGAATTCGGCCACATACACCGGATAGGCGAAAACTACTATCGCGTATTCTGGCAAGAGAACGGCAAGCAAAAGAGTAAATACGTGCGTGGATCGCGCGATGATGCCGAGATCGCCCTTGCAGCGATCCGCCTCAATAGACATGGCATCGTTAAGGATCAAACCTGGAATTCCTATTGGAAGATCGCCATTGAGCCGTCATTCAATGGGCTTGCGCTCAAAACCATATCGGGATACAAGCGTGTGTGGAACAAAGAGCTGCAGCCACGCATTGGATCCACTTACATCAGCGCGACCACTTGGCGATATTGCCAATCGGTGCTGGATGAGATCAATGCTCCAAGCGTACAGCAAGCGGCGATGCGGTTGTGGCGCAAGATGTGCAACCGAGCAGTAGAGGATGGCATCCTGGACAGATGTCCGATCACCCGTAATACGAAACTTAAACCGCGAAACAAACGTGAAAAGGGATATATCGATGTATCGGCGGTTGAAGACTTCATCGAAACTATTCATGGAATCAAGTATGAAGGATTGATCTTACTCGAACTTGGTGGTGGCCTGTCGCCTGAAGAAGCCTGCGCCATGGTGAAGGAAAAGGTGATGCGCTGGGAATACCAAGGACGGCTCTACGCCATCGTAACGATAGATAAAGCGCTGGTTACTGTTGATGGGAAGAAGCATCTTAAAGGCCCGAAGAACGATTATCGCGGACGCCAGGTAGTTATCGGAGAGCCATTCGCCAGTCCGCTTCTGGCACTGTGCGAGGGAAAGGGTGCCTTATGTCCAGGACCGATCAAGGTTGTTCAAAACGATTACGAAGAGAAGCATTTTGCCTCGCCGGCCACCATCACCCATAATTGGCGCGATTGGTGCAAGCGAAATGGCGTGCCTTACGTTCGCCCAGCAGACATGCGCAGCATTTGGAGCACATGGCATGGCGAAGCAGGTAGCCCAGATTCTGTTGTGAGCCTTGCGATGGGTCATTCAGACGGCACTACCCGCGGCAGGAATTATCAGATGAGCACAAAACGAGGTATGATACTCATTGCAGATCTGCTTACCGACCTCATCTTAGGAGAGCAAGCAGAGCCTCTTTGGGACGAATTCTAGACAGATACTTCCATTTTGTTTAGCATCTCACCAGTTCAGATGGTGTTTTCTCCTGGCCTCGTAATGCGTAGGTCGCCGGTTCGAGTCCGGCCGTTGGCTCCATCAAAAGAGCAGGTCAGAGCGTGGAAACCGTTCTGACCTTTCTTTTTAATCCAATGGTCAAAACCACCGAAAACGGGATAAATAGGGATAAAACGGGATAGGTTTCTTACCGCTTGTTACCCTTCGCGTAGGGTTTGCTGCTTTATACCGCATTCAACGAAATTCACGATCAACGATCGATGCGCACGCTCAGTTCTGAATAGATAATCTCGTCGGAATTGCCTGTATAGAGAGAAAGCTCGCGCTCGAAGACATCGCTCGTTGGCGTGAACCCTTCACGCTCGAGCACGCGGCGCATCTTCTCGTAGATGCCGAAGAGCTCCATGGCGGGCTCCAGTTCGTCTTTGACCTCGGCGAAGTTCATGGCTCGCAAGTACTTGAAGTAGGTTCCCGCAGGCTTTTCAACCAGCCCTTTGCGCCGCTTATACGGTCGCACGCGCGTACACAGATGAAAGTCCTTCCAAGGCTCTCCCTTCAGGAACGCTTCGAGACCGACGCGATAATTACCCTGCAGTTCGCTCACATCACCTTGCTTCTGGCCGAGCCGCCACACATCGAGAATATGGCGAACAACGCGCTCAGCCTGTTCATCTACCTGCACGCCATCTTGAGCGGAATAGACCGTGCGCTTCGGCTTGCGGTCAGATGCGTGAGCGCTTTCGTCCTGAAGGACCGCCGTAGCCTTTTCTGTGGGCAAAGCGAGCTGCTCATCGATGAGGGCTGGCAAATTCGCCTCAGCAATCGAAACGAACGCATCGGATATATTGCTATCGAGGAAGTATTCCGTCTCACACGTCTCGAGCTTGAATTCGGCGGGGTCATGACGCCAATCGTTGCGCGCTCGCATCCGTGCCAGCGTATTCTCAAGGAGCGACTTTTGCATCAGGAGCGTTCGACGCTGCTCGACGATGGCACTGATTCGATCCTCCATCACGTTCTCCAGCGCTTCGGAGTCGGGTTCGCTCAAATAGCCCTTGATCTCTTGCAAGTTGCATCCCGCTTGTTGCAACGACGAAATGAGCAGGTAATCGCCGATCTGCAGCGGCGAATAGAGTTGGTAGCCGTTCTCCGCCTTTGCAACCGGCATCAAAAGCCCGATATCCTTGTAATGGCGCAACGTCTCTTTCGTAGTGCCGCAAAGGTGAGCGAATTCACCCGCTTTGAGCAGATCATCGGGCATAACAGCCTCCTTGTTCATAGGCGCTTCGCTCGCAGGCAAGATAGGTGCGGGCCCAGAATGCGTCCAAGTTCAGTTCCGCAAATGCCTTTTAACACGTTCAGGTTTAGTCCCTTGCGCACCTTTCAATCTTTGCTCGGAATCTTTTTCATAGCGAGCGCTTGACCGTGTGGTTACCCCACAGTTTACCATGAAGCTCGAAAGCATGACCGATTCGCAAATCAGGAGAACCGCCATGAGAGACGAATTAGCGCAATCCAACGAGCAAACAGCAAATTCTGCGGCTGAATCATCTGCTGTTCCAACCACCGAAGCCACGGCGCCAAGTATTGAGGTCAACGCCAATGGCCACCTGTTGCCCCACAACTGGAAGGGCACCATCGCGCTCATCTGGTCGGGGCAAGCCGCCTCCATCCTTGCGACTTGCGCAGCCACCTTCGCCGCGCTCTGGTACATCACCACCACCGAAAACTCGGCGCTCCTGCTTGCCGCAGCGGGAGTGGCAGCGCTCCTTCCCACCGCACTGCTCTCCCCTTTCGGCGGCGTTATTGCCGACCGGTTCAACCGCAAATACGTCATGATCGCCGCTGATGGCATCGCGGGCGCATTCTCGCTCGTGCTCGCCCTGCTCATGCTGGCCGGCCTGCTGTCTACCTGGCTGTTGTTGCTTCTGCTCACGGTGCGCTCGGCCGCTCAAGCGTTCCACGGAACCTCGCTGATGGCGCTCATGCCCGAGCTAGTTCCCGAACGCGATATGGTGCGCATCAACACGCTCGACCAGAGCCTGACGAGCGCTTCGGCTATCGTGGGACCCGTGCTCGGCATCGCGCTCTATACAATGCTCGGGTTCGTTGCGGTGCTTGTGATGGACGCGATCTGCGCCGCCCTGGCTTGCGTGTGCCTCGCTTTCGCCAAGCTTCCCTATGCGCAGGGGCATGGCGTTTCTTCAGGAAGCGTTGCGAAGGACCTTGCGCATGGACTTTCGATCTTGAGGGGCGAACCAGGCATCAAACCTCTTCTGCTGCTGGTAGTTGTTGCGATGCTGCTCTTCTTGCCCCTGGGAACGCTCTCCCCGCTCATGACCTACAACTGGTTCGGCGGCGATGGCTACGCGGCCTCAGGCGTTGAAGCCGCAGCAGGCATCGGGCTTCTTATCGGATCGCTCTTCATGCTGGTATGGGGTGGCGGCAAACGGCTCGTGCCTGTTCTGGTTGTTGCGGGCGCAGCCATAGGAGCAGGCTGCATTGCGGCAGGTCTTTTGCCACAGTCGGGCTTTTTCGCCTTCGTGGGCATCATCGCGCTCATCTTCGCGGCCACGGCGGTCTTCAACGCGCCCATCCTGCCGCTCATGCAGAAACGTATTCCGCAGGAGTCGTTTGGGCGCGCCATGGGCATCTTCGGATCTTTGACAGCTCTCGCATCGCCTGTTGGACTGTTCGTCGCGGGCCCTGCAGCTGATATGCTCGGTGTGAACTGCTGGTTCGTGGTGTGCGGGGCGCTGCTCTGCATTGCGATGGGGCTTTCGCTGCTTTCGCGCTCTTTACGCGCGCTCGATGATCAGGATTTGAACGATCCAACGAATGCCCAAGAGCCTGAGGCCTGCAAGTGATCCTGGCATCTCGGGAATCTCGGGTGGTTCGAGCGATTCGGTCGCACTCGACCCGCCAACGCTTTTGGTGCAGTTTATCCCGTTAACGGCACCGTAGTCTTACTGCTGCCTTACAAACGTGAAGATTTAACGCGAATGCCTAGCGCGTTCGCTCTTTCCAGTAGGATTGAACCTACGAATGAACAACTTCATCTACGACATACAGCTCGGTTTCCTAGCATTTCCGCTGGTCGCGCTCCTGCTAGCGGTACCTTATGCGCTCTATCAGTACCGCCGCTTCGGCGCTATCTCAATCTGGAAGACCTTCGTGGTCTTTACCTTCATCCTGTACTGTTTGTGCGCAGTTTCGCTGATCGTGTTTCCGCTACCGGCGGACCACAGTGCAGTGGTTGAAAGCGCGCGGACACCCCAGCTTCATCCCTTCCATGTAATCGAGCAGATCCGCGAAACCACCGATTTCAGTCTGAGCGATCGCAGCACGTGGGGGCCAGCATTGCGCTCCCCCGTTGTATATGAAGCGATCTTCAATGTCATGCTCACGGTGCCATTAGGTGCTTATCTTTGCTACCTGTTCCGCTGCCGCTGGTGGATGGCGCTTTTGATCGGTATGGCCACCACACTCCTGTTCGAAACATCGCAGCTAACTGGCCTGTTCGGACTCTACGCGCACCCCTACCGCCTCTTCGACGTGGACGACCTGATCTTGAACACCACGGGCACAATGCTGGGATTCTGGCTCATGATCCCCCTTGCCTGGGCGCTGCCGAGCATGGACGAGGTGAACGCGCAAGCCCGCGAACGCGGCAGTAGTCGCGTTTCGCTCACGCGGCGTGCTTTGGCGGCGGTGCTCGATCTGACCGTGCTGGCCGTGCTCTTCGTGCTTGCATGGATCGTACTTAGTCCGACCGATGCGCAAATCGCGAAGGCCCTTGCCGTGGATCCTTCGCGCGCTGGCGCGAAAACACTCGCTTTCCGCTTCATTGGCGGTTTGTTCGCCGACCCGATGAGTGCGCTCTTGCTCGCGCTCGGTATTGGCGCGGTGCTCTTCGCGGTGATCCCGATGGCTTCCAAAGGACGCACTATCGGGAAGGCGCTGGTGGGAATTCGTATCGTGAAAGCCGATGGGGGCGATGCTCCCGCCTGGGGCTACTGGGTGCGCTATCTTGCTTCTGCGCTCTTCCTACTGATTCCTGTTGCTTTGGTACTCCTTGCCCCTGAAGAGATCGAAGGCGTGAGCAACAACATGCTCTTCCAGATCGTTGGCCTGGTCGTGGTGGTATGGGCGCTCACCATCGTTGCGCGCGTGGTCGGATCCTTCAGTGGATATCCGTATGTATCCCTGAGCGAGGTTGTTTCGGGAACGCGCCTTGCGCCCGTGAAGTTGCAGGGGGCGGAGAGCAGAAGCCAAAAAAGCGCTGGCCAGAACGCAAGCGGGCGAACTGATCGAGGAAGCGCTACATCCCAAGATAAACAACCGAACGATTGGCAAGATGGCCAAGCAGGAAGTCTCGGGGACGAGGATCCGCTGGCTGAGCGCGTGCGCCAAGCACGCGAGGCTTATGCACAAGCGGGCATCTCAAGCTATGCCGCGGAAGCCCAAACGCGTGCGATCGACTCGCGCCAAGCTACTTCCGGTGCAGACGGCGCAGCGGCACAACCAGCGCAGACAAAACCAGCGCAGGCAAACCGAGTTTCCGACCAGGCGATCTCCGACAAGCAAGCAGCTCTCAACAGTTTACTGAGCGTGAACTACGACGAGCAGCACCCTATTGCGGGAGCTTCAGCGAACAATGCCCCCACCCGAGCTATACCGCAGAATCTTGGAACCCAGCCGTCTGGCGCACCGGACAATCTGCCCCAATCAAACCCCACCCAGCGCATCACTGACCCGAGTGTTCAGCGAAGAATCCGTCGCGATTCTCGCCCCGATGCCGGCGGAACCCAGGTATTCAAAAAGCGCTAATTCACCATTCGCTGCTCACTCAATTTGAGCGAATGCTTTCGCCTTATAACCCCCTCTTACCTAATTACCTTTGCAAAGGTAGAATGCAAGTTAAGAATTGCATAGCTGTTTACACACTGCGTGAACAAGGGGGAATCATGTCAGTTAAAGTGCCTTTGTCGGTTGGCGATAAGCAAACGTTCACCAAGACCATCGCCGAGTCGGATGTCTATCAATTTGCTGGGATCACCGGTGATTTCAGCCCATTTCATGTGAACAAAGAATATATGAAGGGCACGCAATATGGCACGCGCATCGCTCATGGTGTGTTGACCTTTGCCCTTTCAAGCACGGCGTCGACGCTCATCCATCAGCCTTATGACGATGAATGCCCCGTTGCTTCTTATGGCTACGATCACGTTCGTTTCACGGGTCCTGTCTATTTTGGCGACACTATCACTTGCAATTATGAGGTTATCTCAGTGGACGAAGAAACCGGCAAGACCGTCGCGAAAGTCGAGATCGTAAACCAGAACGGCGACACCGTCTGCGTCGCCGAACACATCCTCAAATTCTTAGGATTTAAGACAGCAAAACAACCTAATGCGCGGGTTTAACTTTCAAATACATTATAAATAACGAGCATGAAGTTCTATAAGATCCTAGCATTGATGCTTCCAAAGCGCTTTACTCCTTGAAGGAAAATTTGCTTGCGGCATTCGCGTCCAGGCAACTCCCAAGCTATAAACTGGAAGCATCATTTCCTATTTCCCGGCTTTAGGCTCCGCATTTTTATTGAAATGAAAACTAAGCAAGTTTGCCGCAAGCGAATTATAGAGTCAATAAGTGCTTATACCGACAATGAGTATCCAGCGCTATTCCGTTTCTCATCACATCCAATTCTCAAAATACTCAGTTATAGCATCACTAAACTTGCATAAGCTTCTTGCCTTTAAGCTCTAAACATAGTTGCATCTACAATTATGTTTAGGGGTTGCGTATTCCTTAATGTGATTAATCAGAGTTTCGCCAACTAGCCGCCCAAGGCCAACTGGCACAGCGTTCCCTATTAGCTTTCCAAGTTCACGCTTTCCAATCAACACGCCTGGTTCGGAAAAGACGTAAGAAGAGGGGAATCCCTGCAACAAGGCTCCTTCTCGCAAACTAATCGCCCGATCTTGTTCTGGGTGACCAAAACGACCGCTTCCATAGTTATAAAACTGCGTAGTTATAGTGGGAGCCGGTTCATCCCACTCCATTCTCCCATACACAGCGCCATACCCATCGCCAGAAGACTCCTTATGGCAGCGTGCGCGCAAGGACTCATCCCAATCATTCCAAGTCCCACCAGGAACAGATGCTTGTATTCGCTTCATATTAAGGGTGCTTAGAGCAGAAGCTGTATGAAGCGGGTCTTTTAAATCAGTTTCACCGGCTGAGAGCGAAGGCAAAGCGCCTATTGCCGCTCTAACTGTTGTTGGCTTGTTGTTCTTAGGCTTTGGAAGGCTAACATGACCGAATCGCGAGGCAACAAGCACAAGCCGTTTCCTTCGTTGAGGCATTCCGTAATCGGAGCAATCGATAATATTATAATCGACATAATAGTTAGAATCCTCAAGTGTTTGAACAAATCTTGCAAAAACATCCTGCCCAAGAAGACCTGGAACATTTTCCATTGAAACCAATTCGGGGTTCAATTCTTTAACTAAACGACCAAATTCATCGAGAAGAACCCATCGTCCAGTCTTGCTAGCACGATCCTTGTTCTTTTGATTAATACTTGAAAATGCTTGACATGGTGCACACCCGCACAAAAGCCGAACGGCAGCATCACCATAGTATTGCTCAAGTTCATCTGCGCTTAGATCATGCACAGATTTATGAACGAATACCGCACCTAAATTATTATGCTCATAAGGATATCTGCACGTTTCTTCGAGATCAACTCCAGCTTTTATCCTCACACCCGCGTCCATAAGCCCTCGCGTCAATCCTCCTGCACCGCAGAAAAGATCGATACCACCGATAGTTACAACTTCATTTTCCATGGTTGAGCCCTATTCGGCATCGTCGGTTGGATAGAAAAATGGCCTGCTAGTAGCACGCTTAAGGATATTCCTCTCTTCACTAAGCATCCTTTTACAATTAGATAACAAGGTATCGTAAGGAATAACAGTAATATTTGAATCTTTCAATAATGCAATTTCATACTCTTGAATACCAATTGATGCGTTCATACCAGTTAATCCTGAATCAGATGAAAAGAGAAAAAATGCTGGTATTTCTTTACCTGAACTATTGGGACAAAATCTATTTGGATCAGCTTTTATTATCGCTTCTCTATATTTTTTTATTTGATTATATATATCTGTGTACTCGACTTTTGAGTAACCTGTTATTTTATCCCTTTTCAGCTCAACGATTGCGCATAGTTCTTTATTGTGCTCACGCATAGTGATAAGAATATCAATCCTGCTCCTCGCTTCATTTCCAAAACTGTCTCTGACCCTGTAAAATGCCTCCTTTCGTGCAGAGAATGTAGCTTCATCTTCGCTTGGATCAAGAGGCTTCCATTCAGGATTAATTAACCATGGATTTTTGATTAATAGATCTTGGAACTCTACTTCTTTTGCATTTGAAGCGTTTAAAAGGTCTGACAGTTTTTCTAAAGCATCTACTTTTTCTTTAGATATTTTATAGAGGGAGTAAGCTTCGCTAGCATTTATATCCGCAAGAAGGGCAAGCATTTTTGAAAAAGCTTCGTTAAGATTATTCTCTGTCGATAGATCGACGACCTCTTTCGATAAATTTGCTTTGTTTACAAGCTCAACCATCTCAATGCTGCCGTTTACAAGAGCCTTAACAGAGTCTTCAGTTTCCCCTTTGTCGGCAAAACCACCATCTATCAAAGCTTGAACACACCTAACAATACCATTGTTTAAAGAAGTAGCCTCAGCATCTAGATTTTTCAGCCAGTCTTTATAGGCTGCATCTTCTGTGATATACGAGGGGAGTTTCTTGACGCTTTCTTTTTTACGCAAACTATTCCATATCGAAATAGCTCGAGCACGAATCATTCTCGAAAAATCAATCAACTGTTCTACTTCAGGGTCATCATTATCAAGACCTTGTCTACTACTTGTAACTACATCTTCACCAGGATTTGCGAAGCTAAGATAGTCAGCTATAATTTCGCCAACTAGATACTTACTTGCAAACGTTGAATCGGGGTAGTTTCTAAGTAAATCATCGTCAGCAATTTTTCCATTTATGTAAACAACTATATTTTGAAAATTCTCATCACTATTTTTATGCAAGTCCTTAGGGTGCTCAACAAAACCAATCCAGCCTTTCGCGCCTTTTTCGTTTACGATGTAATTGAATGTTTTAGCACCAACATCAAAAAAAGTGCTCTCATCAAAATAGCTGACTTTACCAGCTAGGTCATCACCAAATATCCTGACCATATCTGCTTCGCTGTATCCGAAGCAGACGAGTGATTCAAGATTCCCATAATAATCGTTCGCAGAAAGGTCAAGTATTTTCCCATTGAGCATGAGGCTAAAATCGTTGTCAGTTGACAAGAGATAAAATCTTCTTGAAAGTCTTGACTCAAGGCCTAGATCTGTAGTCGAAATCCATTTTCTTCGAATAGCCTGGATAACGACAATACATCCAGATTTATAATCAACATATTTGGAAAGATAATCAGGAAGTTCAACTTCTTCGCTCTTCGCCAAATACCTTTCAGATTCAATAAGCTCGGAATACTCTAGGCTAAACTTTCTCCATTTTTCATCATCATTTGTTTTTGTATATACGGTATATACATCCCCAATACTAAATGCAGCAAGTTTTCCAATTCCCTTTTTCCCCATTGGCTCTCTAGCGTTCATACCTTCAGGTACATTTGTAGGCTGCTTGAACTGTCCAATTTTCGCATAATTATTTCTAAGCTGCGCAAGGTTCATTCCAACACCATTGTCGGCAACGTACACAAGCTCATCACTTGCGCTATCGCTCTGCACATGGACAATATCAACTTTAGTAGCGTAAGCATCATACGAATTAGCAACTAATTCAGCTAATGCTGGAGGTGTTGAGCCATATAAATGGCGCCCTAAATGTGATACTGCTCGGTTTGCAACCTCGAACGAGATACTTTCATCCATTACTTATATCCTTAACCAAACCACAAAGCCTATTTGGTTTACTGTCCGCAAACCAAACGTATAATGATTCCATTCTACGCATTACTCAAAAAAAATCCGAGCAAGAACCGGAATTAATTGCTCGGTTATTATCCTGTCATCTGAGCTTTTTAAGTTCCAGAATAGTCGCGCAATTCCCAGAACATATCAGCAGCATGAATCCAATCGCACGCATTAAGCCTATCCTCTCGATAGAGCCGGAAGCTCGCGCTTGAAAAATAAAATTTGACACGAAGCGAACCTTTATATGTCAATAAGGTTCATAGTGGTTCGGGCAGCTTAAAATGACACTCGACAAAACTATAAGCGATACAAAGCGCCTGCAGGTAGGTCAGAATTTATCCTAGTTGAAAAAAGAGGCGCATCATTGATCGACTTCTGGTGACACAATAAACGCTACTACAACTTCTTCCAACAGTAGCAAGCTTAATCCCATACTCTCTCCCTACGATTATACTCTGCCTCGTCTCGATACGAACGCGCTATTGAACGCATTGTCACGGCAATGTTCAGATACCCTAATACTTCTGCAGAGGCGGCTTTTCGCTCATATCCATCGGCGATTTCGTCTTCAGGAGCGCCAGTTGGATCGACCGTATGAACTCCTCTCGAATTAAACGCCTCTAGCTTATACCCTTCCAGCGCAGACTCGCTATCCTCCAAATACTCTGCGACCGCCTTAGGGAACCCAAAGTTGTTTTCCGGTTTAGCATAAAAGAGCACATGGCCTATCTCGCGATCAATACATTCCAGTGCATGTGAATCTTCAGTCTTGCTTCTAACACCTTCAATCCATTTGCGAAAAACTTGTTTATCAAAAGCTCCGTTCGAGTCATACCCAGGAACGAGCTTCCAACTGCGCAATATCCGATAGATAAAAGCAAACCTAACCTCGTTTGAAATCTGAATGTTTTTTTCTGTTGCCAAACCCAAATTGTAAGCAACAGAGACAACAAGCAAAAACGCTTCAGGATCTTCAGCCATTCTTCTATAAAAATACGATCCTCGTTTATCATGTATCAATCCCGAGTAGTGTAACTCCAGCGCAAATAGCTCATTGTCGCAAGAAACCGTCTCTAAATACTCAAGCAATTGCTGAATGTAATATGAAAACCTGGAGTCAATTCTTTCAACATGTAAGCTCCATAAAACATTTTTGATTAAATCAGCACTAACGCTTGCTCCTTCTCTCACTTCGCCTTCAAGCAAGTCAATGGTATCCGCTGCTCGTTCAACCTCAAGTAAGCGCTCGACGCAATATGACAAATCAGCTGGCTCCTTGACAAAACCATAAACAGGGGCACAGCTCCAATACAGCGCGGCATCTTTCCCTAAAAGCTTTTCTGCCCTGCCCCACGCATCTTTCGACAATGGCAGGAACGAAAAGAAGGTTGCTATTTGTTCTTTCGGCCAAGTCTTCATTTCGATTGAATCAACCCATGTCCATCCTTTCTGGGCAAAGCTGTTTCCTACATAAGCTCGCGTAAGACTCAACATTTCAGTATTATCGTTGCTAGTAAGGGCGCATATGGCTTGTTCATCTTCCGCCGAAATGTCCAAAAGTGAAAATGCCACCCCCAACGCGTTTCCTTTGGCCCCCTTATCAACAAGATCTTCTGCAACATCTACTCCTCGCTTTTTATACAAACCGAGAATCGCTTCCGCTCGCAATTGTGAGACTCTCTGCTGTCCCTCAGTCAAGCTCTCATCACAGCTAATGAGGTCCCAGTCATGTATAGAACAAAGCCTTAACGCAAGGTAAAACGAATCGCTTGGCATAAGTTGATCAGTAAGCCTCTTGATCTTTTGCATATCATCATCAGAAGGCACCCATTCAGCTTCACTGAACTTCTCGCATCGTTGCACATAAGAGGAGAGCCGATTCCACGCCTTATAGCGATCATCTGCGGAGAAAGACTGAGCTTCCACAAAAACTGTATCGCAAAATTCATCGATCAGTCCTGCTGTTTTATAGCAGGAAATGTCTGATATAACATCAAGCATTTTTGCAATGTTTCCACGAGCAGCATTTAGTGCTTGACAGCAGTAGGCACGACTGACCTCCCAGTATTCACTCATGAGAATACTATCGGGCTTTTCGGGATAAGACATATACGTTGGTTCGACAACTCCAAATATCGACGTGGTCTTTCCTGGCAACAAAGCCATCAGCGCTTGCCATGATGCCTCATTTGGTTGTTTAGAGAGATACGCACCCATCCCTATCTTGCTCTGTACGGAAGCATTGGTGCTTGGATACCAAGGAAGCAATAAATCGATAATTGCGCTCTTGGCTAATTCGGTATCATCAGAAATCTTTACCAACAGCCTTATTGCCTGAGACAACATATCGTGCATCATCGCAGCGATCCTGATTCCACGAACGAGACCCCAACCCAGATTCACTGACGTTAACCCACCGGTCTTTTCTTGCAAAAATCTCTTAAGAGAATCGGTGCGCGAACAAGAATCAACAATGGACAGATACAGAGTTGGCGAAGCTTCTGCGAGTAAGGGCATGTATTCTTCAGTAGAAGCGAGAATCCGCCAATCGCCCGCTCGGAAGATGGCATTCATGATTTCATAAAGAAAACGGTCTATGCCACTTTGTTCACATTGCGGCAAAAGATCTGGATTATTACCGATCTGCGCACAAAACACCGCGACACTCTTGCGCAAAGATCGTGAGCAACCTCTATTCGCTTTATGCACATCTGCCATAATTCGTTCATCTGGCAGAAGATCATAAGCCATGTCAATACTTGACAGCATTGCTCCAAAAGGCTTCGCAAGCGCAAGCAACGCTGTCTTGGTCAAGTGCTTTCCTGCTCTTCTGATTCCTTCGGTCCTATCAGCAATGACCCATCTTGACCCTTTCATGTAAAAGTAGCCATCATCGAGCATGGACTGTAATTCCTTGATTGATTCGGAATAAGGCTCGCCACTAGCAGCAGCTAGAAACTTTTGATCAGACTCGTTGTCTTCATCCCACGACCCCAGCAACAACAAGACATCAGCACTCTTTGTGAGTCCTACATCTTTATGTGACTCACTTACGGAAAAGGACTGCGATGCATGACTTTCTACAAGTCCCCTTATCTTCACTCGATGATATTCAAAAAGCGGGTCTGTAGAGCTTCCAAAACGCACAAAAGACGCTCCTGGATGAAGCACTTTTAGCTTTCCATTCTTCTCCTTTTGATCACTAACACATTGCCCCAATTCGTAGATTTCATTCATGCATTCACGAGGAATATAGAAAGCAGCGAATACCTTTTTCGGGCCAAACGATTCACTCACGGAACGGGCAGGAATCTTAAGGAATTCAATATGAAGATCTGGCTGAATCTTCTTGAACTTCTGACGATAATTCGCATCATCGAGCAAATCCGGATTATCCTGGTCAACACCAATCAAAGCCCTCGTTTTGTTATCGACGCCGTATATGAGCCACCTATCCTCATCTGGTCTTTCGTAAGAATTCGCTAACGCTAAAACATCTTTGAAAAGCTCTGTATCATAATCTTTTGAATGGGGTGCAGCCTTAAATTCAATGACAGAGTTTTCATTGATAACACTGGCGTTTTGCAGAATATCAATTAAAGCCTGATTAAGCTCAATTGTCGGAATCAATTCAGGACCTCTATTCATAACCAAACTTCCAACCATATGCGTCTTTTTGATATTGCATAAAGTGAAAGTTTAATCGACCCTTTGTTCTGTCTCAACGCTTGCGTCTGCGAGAGCCGCGAGGGACGTCTGTCGATTTCATCCGAAACAGTCTGTAAGCTGATGGGACCTTTCCCTTAAATCATAATGATTCAAAGGAGAAGCATATTCGAAAGAAAACAAAGTCAAAGGGTCAGAGCCGTTTATAAAACATGCCCTTTCAGCCTCTCCCACCAATCACGGTGCTCAGCGTACCAGGTGATGGTCTCGCGAAGGCCAGCCTCAAAATCGGTATGTACAGGTCGCCAGCAGAGCTCGCGACGCAGCTTCGAGGCATCGACTGCATAACGCCTATCATGCCCAGGTCGATCCCCCACCCATTCGAAATCGTTAGCATCGCGTCCCATCGCAACAAGAATCATGCGTAAGACATCGATGTTGCTCCACTCGCAATCGGCTCCGATCAGATAGGTCTCACCCAGCCGCCCACGCATAAGAATCTCCCAAACTGCACGAGAATGATCATCGACATGAATCCAATCGCGCACATTAAGCCCGTCTCCATAGAGCTGAGGGCGCTTGCCTGAAAGAATTCTCGTGATTTGGCGCGGAATGAACTTCTCAACATGTTGGCGCGGTCCATAATTGTTCGAACAATTTGAGATAGTGGCTGGCAACCCATATGTTCGACACCATGCTCGTACGAGCAGATCAGATGCTGCTTTCGTCGCTGAATAAGGACTGCTCGGTCGATACGGGCTCCCTTCAGTGAATCTATCTGGATACAGTTGGCCGCTTATGACACAACCTTCCAAGCTGCCGGACAGAACACCAGTACTATTGTCATCAGATATTTGAGAGGCTTTCTCCAAATGCATTGCTTGCTGTGCCACATGGTTGAAAAAGGGCAAATCCCCGTATACCTCATCAGTTGAAACGTGATGAAAGCGCACGCCATGCTTGCGCACTGCTTCCAAAAGCATGAAGGTGCCTTCTATGTTGGAACGAAGAAAAGGAAGTGGGTCGACTATCGAATTATCGTTGTGAGACTCTGCTGCAAAATGAACGATCGCGTCGACTTCGCCAACTAGTCTATCAACAAGCTGCTCGTCGCAAATATCGCCCTGAACGAATGTCAAACGCTCCTCGGAAAGTTCCGCGAGGTTCGCGCGATTTCCCGCATAAGTGAGCTTATCAAATACGATCACCCGAACATCAGGCTGATTCGCCATCACCCAACGGACAAAATTCGACCCCATAAAACCAGCACCACCTGTAACGAGAAGACGCTGAAAATGCCGCTTTTGTTCGATGCTCTTAATCAACCTGCCCCTATGTCCATCGCGATCGAGCCTTTTACCACTCAGCATACCCGAAGAGACGTGCTCAAAGAAACGCGTGTTACAACAATAGCGTTCGCTGGTTTAGGTTAATCTAAAAAGACCTGCTGCTCTCGTCTATTTCTTTTGCTCCTTTTCGCTTTTGATAAGCCACGAGCACTGTAAGCGCAATGATCGCTAACCAAGGGAAAAGTGCGCCTATCTGGTCACGATAAGTCATGAGCCCTGCATGCATGATCGAATGATCTGAAAGAACTACATACCAGAGGTAAGGGATGAAGCTAATCAAGAGCAATGCAGCAGAAACCAGCAAAAGAGTTTTGATCTTATCGTCTTTGGTGTGAAGATAGCGTATCGCTGAACTTATGATACATACAAGAGCACCTATAAGAGACACAAACAAAGCTGCTCGCATAAAACCAAGCGGTCTTAAATTCGCGGCTATCGCTTGCAAAGGACCTCCTTCGATGCCTTCTCGCTCAATGCCACCCGTTAGAATAAATGCTTGATTAAAGGCCTGACCAAAGACATCTTCCCCTGTCACAAGTGCTGTTGCAGACCATTTAAAAACCCAAAGCGCGGCATACCCAAAGCACCACCCAAGCCCCATAGCAGCAAACAGACCGATAACGCGACGAAGCGTCAGCCTCTCTCTAATACAGCAAAAATATATACAAGCCGGGATACAGAAAGACAGAATTGGGTTATCGAGAAAATCGAAGAAAACCGTGAGTGCCCCTGTTGCTCCGAAGGTCAAGAACAAAACAAAAGGCTCCGACCAAACACTTGAAGACGGGCAACTAAACGGCCTTCGAGATAGGGAGATAGCTACTAAAGAGGCGACGAGCGATATCGCAAACGACGAAAAGAAGGGGAGCGTTTCTGCAGCTTGAGCTGCTCCGAGAACACAGAGGCTTGCTGTAAGGACAATGCCAAGAATACCCCCCCCCATGCGCATTCGCACCGCCAAGCGAGCAACAACTGCAGCGAGTAAAACAAAGAACACTGTCTGACATATCAATCTGATCTGCTTGACATCAAAAAAGACAAGCAAAGGACGCAGGAAGGTTACATATCCATGCCAATAACGTTGATAAGCCGCATTATTTTCTCCTGCAATTGCATGCATGAGCCCATCATCGGGGTCTGACCCTTGATAAGACCTAGAAGATACTGCATCAAGAAAAGGATTGTCTACAGATTGCACTGCGATGTTGAGCATGTGATAGGTGGTGTAATTGTCATAATGAGCGCCACCCACAAGTGCCGCATTTTGCATCCATAAAACACCTTCATGCTTGAGTATGGCGCGAGACTGATTTGCTTTCGTAGTCAGCTGAGTTGACGGGATGGCATAGGCCGCAGCCATGAGCAGCCAGAATAAAATACCAACCATGATCGTCGACAGCGCAACGATCAATACGCGTTTCTCTACAACGCATTTACTGGTTAGCATGATGCTCCCTTTATCTTTCGGACCCAAGTCTGATACTCAATTAGTCGTCATACTCGAAAAAATATAGCCGACTTTTCATCTCTTCATAGGAACGCTGCTTGATGACAAGGTTAGGACTCTTGCCAAACACCAAACAATTATCAGGAATAACTTCGTCGCGAATAAAAGCCTGCGCAGATACTTCGATGTTATTACCCAGATGGGAATCTCCAACAACCATGCATCCTGCATGCAAGCAGACGTTTTCACCAATGGTTGGGTAACAACCTTTATTCCCTCCGACTGTTACGTTTTGCCCTAAGAACAATCGATCGGAGTATTTTGCTCTTCCCAAAACGGTTCCTACAGGATGCTCCATGAAGAAGACGTTTGGAAGCTCGACCTCATAGAAGATGTCGAATCCATGCAGGGCTTTGTTGAGGGCATACACACGATCAGCCGTTTCTCGGTCTCCCGCCTCAAAAGCTACCCGCGCCAGATAGCAAAGCAAGATCGCATACTGACCCGTATGATGCACGTCGATCTTTCCCTTCCGAAAATACTTGTTAGTATTCTTACTGAAGCAATTGAGCGTACGTTTGCAAGCTTCCGCCATATACTCCGATATGTGAGCCCCTCCAAAAAAGCTCAGCTGGTTCACAAGATAGGCCTCGAGCTTATCCTCGTCGAATAAGACCCCCTCCCGCGACTCTTTTTCACAAGCAAGCTTCTCTGCACGTTGCCTTACCGCATGCATGCCTTGATCGTTATCGAACAAATAAGCAGCTATGACTTCCATCAGCTTAAGGTCGTCGGGGCGGTCAAGATCCAATACTCCCGTATCGGTCATGATCACGTATTCGCAACCTTCGATCGATAGAGGTGTATCACTTTGCATGAATTCACGCGAATAAGCATAGATCGACGCATTCATGTCAAAAACCTCAGGTGCTTGCTGCCGTGCGATGAAGTCTGACTCAAGCACTTTCTTGCAAACTCCGTCTTGCTCAATGACCATATTGAACCAAGGATTTCTCCTAGCTGGCACCACCGTGAAGATGACGGGGACCATAGATGAACATCTTTTCTCAACCACGCGTTCCAGATCATCCAATGTTCTCAGTGGAGAAGTATTATCGAGATCGATCACCGCATCATAGTGCTTTCCTGTTCGAGATTCCGCCTCTTGAAAGGCATAACGAATCGCATCGATCTTCGCGACCTTATCTCCTGCAAGTTCCTCAGGACGCCCGACGTTCAGGTGGTCAATCCCTGATGCCTCGACGAGCTCCATAAGCTCTTCGCTATCGGTGCTCAACACCACATCTATATCATCATCAGGATGCGCCTCTTTATACAGATCAATCACCGCAAGCGTATAATACGCAAGAGGCAGACCTGCAAGATCGCCAGCATTCTTTCCCTTTATCCCTTTTGATCCAGCGCGGGCACAAAGCGTAAACAGCAGGTTCATCTATTCGCATCCTTTCGCGAGAATAAGCGTATTGAGCGCATGCTCGATGTCGTTCGTGTTCTCTCTCTTTCCTTGAATCATGTCAAGAAAAGCTTCGAGTTCTCGAGCCTGCGTGTCATCGCGCTCTTCAGTAAGAATGATTTGCTCGCCTGACTTCAAAAACGATATTGTGTCGGTGAGCAAGTCGCATTCGACCGTATCTTCTTTAGTGAATATCTCAAGCTTTCGTATAGGAACTCTACCGAAATAGTCCAAGTGAATCTCTGCCGTCTTGTCCCCATAATCTGCAATATATAAGGCAACATCATCAGAATCGATCTCAAGGCCCGATCGTTTCTCAATGATCGAATATGCTCGCTCAGGGAAGCCGATCAGATATTGGAGATAATCCCATTCATGAATCAGATCTATCGAAACACCCCCGCCCATATCTTTATGTGCACTATAGGTCTTTCGATAGTCAACCCCTGGTCTCCAGTCAGGCAAATAACTTGAACTGATCGAACGCAAAGAAAACGCCTCTGAAAAATCAAAATGTTCTTTCAACCATGATATGGTCGGCTTGTAATGCATGGGTGCAGCAACATAGAACACCTTTTTTTCTCGATCAAGAAAACCGAGCTCATAATCAGTTCTATCAAACACTGGCTTCTCGATAAAGAATGCATCCGAAAGGTCGATCAGATCGACCAGTGTCTCATAATGCGCTGCTGTAGGATTAGTAATAAAGACAGCATCATACGTTCCAGGAAATTGATCCTTGCTGGTGTAAACTCCACGAATCCCCTCAGGAACATCGGCAGAACAAGTTCTCAACAGGTCGATTGAACAGCTTAACCCACGCTTTACACAGATCTTGCGCAGGTTTCGCGCATGACGTTGTCCCATGGATCCATATCCAACAATCAGGAACTCCAAGGCTATGCCCCAATCTCAGATACGATATCGAGAATCTTTTTATCCTGTTCAAACGAGTAGCGCGCTTGCTTTCCTTCATTGATCACAGCAAAGAATTCCTCTATCTCATTCGCATAAGCGTCCTCGACAACAAACGCAGCATAATCTGACAGCTGCTCTGCCGAACTACTTCCATACAAGTCAATCGGCATCAGCTCTTTTTTGTCTAGGTCAAAGCTCATGAAACCAGTTGGACTACCATCCCAAACAATATGACCGCCTTCTCCAAAGCATTCAAAATTGCGGACAGCTTTCCTGCTCACCACATCAACTGTTAGCGTTCCCGTGATTCCGCTTTCATGCTCGAGCAAAATCGAAAAAGTGTCGTCATAATCGATGTCAAGCATACTTGAACGATGATGCAGTGAACGTTGAGAAACGATTTTACCAAAAGCGGCGACAAGCCACGGAAGCTCTACTGCAAGTATCTCTCTACAAGCATTTGTCTCTGGATGAGCCAGAAACATGTCTCTATAGTCTTCCCATGGATGCCAATCTGGTAAGTACTGTCCGATGTGATAACAATAAGCACCTATCTCATGTCTGCTTGCCGCCTCTCTGATGTAGGCGGCTTCTGGACGGTACATTCCTGTCGAAGATAAGAAAAGGACCTTCTCTTGTTGCTCCGCGAGCTCAATATTCTCTTCATAGAGCGTATCAACAAGATTGATCTCGGAAAACACATGG
>ENA-OUPO01000099-OUPO01000099.1-human-gut-metagenome-genome-assembly--contig:-NODE-99-length-49933-cov-22.3354_pt1 | contig 49933 bp, 44 predicted proteins | sample MGYA00237940_ERZ548809 | MGnify/ENA primary metagenome ERZ548809 (study PRJEB26490, sample SAMN05194695) | human gut metagenome | biome: terrestrial biome; feature: human-associated habitat; material...
TAGCTGCCGCCGTAGATGGTCTTTTGTGCCACGATGTGGTCACCGGCCTGTGCCAATGCCTCAATGGTGTAGGTGATGGCAGCAGCGCCGGAAGCGGTAGCCAGAGCAGCCACGCCGCCTTCCAAAGCGGCAATGCGCTTCTCGAACACATCCTGGGTGGAGTTGGTCAGACGGCCGTAGATGTTGCCGGCGTCTGCCAGACCGAAGCGGTCCGCAGCGTGCTGGCTGTTGCGGAACACATAGGAAGTGGTCTGGTAAATGGGCACTGCGCGGGAATCGGTCGCGGGATCGGCCTGCTCCTGGCCAACGTGCAGCTGAAGGGTCTCAAATTTATAGTTAGACATTGTAGTATACCTCTCTCATTAAACTTTTAGTATAATTTCCTGATACAAAAACACCCGATACGCACTCAAGTTCCAGCGTACCGGGCAGATCATTTCCGTTTGCTTTTGTTCAACGCTCCATCTGCGTACACATTCGTGCACAGGAGGGCATCGTACAGGTCACGGTGAATTCTTCTGCCCGTTCCCCACACATTCGCCCACAGCGGAAGTTTGCATGCAGCAGCTCGTTCCAGATCAGTTTCATCTTCGTGCCCTCCTTTCCGGCTTTTTCCCACTTCTCTACAAACCCGGGAATCTCCATTTCAATTCCCTACAAGGTTTGTGGATTTGTTGTTCGCATTATATCCCGCAATACCCAGTTTGTCAATAGGTTAATTCCATTTTTTTCAATTTTGCATTTTGTGCATGATGAACGGCCGCTGCGTGGTGCCGTGCCTTGTGCATTCCGGTCAAGAGTATTACTTTGCTTGATTTCCCAGCCCGTCTGACGGCGTACACCGGCACAAATTCATGCTCTGGTCACAAAACGGCAAAATCTGCACCTTATAATAAAACCGGAATGTCCCTTGCCAAACCGGCCAAAATCGTTTATGATACAGTCATTCGGGCCACCGCCCGGAAAGGAGCACACCATGCATACCGTTTTTCGTTTTCTCCGGCAGCTGCTGCTCACGGTGCTGCTGCTTGTCCTGCTGGCCCTCGTGGCAACGGGCGGGTACTTTGCCGTCACAGGCCACAAACTCTATGAGAGCGCCATCCAGGTCACCCCCATTGATACCCTGTACAGCAGCATTTCGTCCCGCGAAGGGTTCGTTCCCTATGCCCAGCTGCCCCAGACCTACATCAATGCCGTGATCTCGGCGGAGGATTCCCGCTTCACCCACCACAAGGGTGTGGACCCGGTGTCCATTGCCCGGGCACTGGTGACCGACCTGCGCACCGGCAGCTTTGCCGAGGGCGGCAGCACCATCACCCAGCAGCTGGCCAAGAACACCCTGTTCACTCAGGAAAAGCATCTGGCCCGCAAGGCGGCGGAGATGTTCGCCGCTCTCGCCATTGAGAAGCAGTACAACAAGGAACAGATCTTTGAAATGTACGTCAACACCATCTATTTCGGCAGTGGGCACTACGGCATCGGCGAAGCCGCGCAGGGCTACTTTGGCAAAACGCCGCTGCAGCTCACCGACGCCGAAGCCGTGATGCTGGCGGGCCTGCCCAATGCTCCATCGGCCTACTCGCCCAACAGCAGCCCGGACCTGGCCGTCAAGCGGATGCAGGTGGTGCTCAAGCGGATGGTCCAGTGCAAAAAGCTGACCCAGGAGCAGGCCGACGCCCTTGCCGCTGAGGCGGTCACCTTGCAGTTTTTGCCGGCCTCCTGACACAGACCCGAACATGCTGCTGCACAACATTGGTGCAGCAGCATGTTTCCTGTTGTTCCAGGACGCAAAAAGCACCGCGCAGCGGGTATTCGCTGCGCGGTGCTTTTTTACGGTATTTGGTTTGGAAAAGGAGGAATCATGTTGTCCCGGAGAAGGGATTTGCGGCGTTCCCTTCCGGTGATTCTATCTTACCAGAGAATTTCGGCAAAAGTGTTGTGCATTCGTGAATCTTTTATGAACCCTGACGTTTCTTATTCCGGTGCCTTCATGCTCTCCACCATGCTGATCTTCTTCACATGCCGCCGCATGACAAAGCAGACGGCCAGCGTGAACAGCATGGTCAGTGCCACGCTCAGCAGATAGCTGTGGGGAGCAATGGTCCGGATGAACATCAGCTGGTCCATTTCCACCGTGCGGATGATGAACTGATGCAGGGGGATGCCTAGCAGCAGGCCCACGCAAGAGCCCATGAGGGCCAGCAGGTCGATCTCCCGGAAGATGTAGCGGTACACTTCCTTATCATAGAAGCCCAGCACTTTGATGGTGGCCAGCTCCTTTTTGCGCTCTGCCAGGTTCACGCTGATCAGGTTATACAGCACCACCGCCGCCAGGGCCGCAGCACACACGATGATCAGCACCACCACCGAGTTCAGGCTCACGATGAGGTTGTCGAACATGGAGGTGGCATCCTCTGTAAAGGAGGCTCCGGTCACATAGTTGCAGGCCAGCAGGGTCTCCCGCATGGTGTTGCGGTCGGCGGCACTGTCGCAGCGGGTCTGGGCGTACACCGTGTTCCAGGGGATGTCCTGGGTGCCCAGCAGGGTCTGCAGCTGGGCATTGGACACATACAGCCGGGTGAACATATAGTTCTCCGTCACGCCGGTCAGGGTCATCTCCACCCGTTCTCCGTCAGGGTTCTCCACCCAGATGGAGTCTCCCGGCTCCACCCCCAGGTTCAGGGCGGTCTTTTCTGTCAGCACCACGCTGTCCTTTTCAAAGGGGATGGCCTTGTGGCCCTGCCGGGTGCGGAAGGTCACATAACGGCTCAGCTGGCTGTCAGTCTGGGCACCCACCACGCTGACGCCGGCACTTTCTCCGGCGGCATTGTAGATGGTCACAGACTTGCTGTACACCGCCGCCCAGTTCTCCACCTGGCCCCCCTCCAGGGCATCGGTCAGGCCCTTTTCCACCGTAAAGGCGGCAGGGTCACTGAGGGTGACGGTCAGGTCGTTGTGGGACAGCTCTGTGGACTGTTTGGTGACGATGGGCAGCAGGGAGTCCTGGAGGCCGAAGCCGATGAGCAGCAGGGCCGTACAGCCTGCCACACCCAGCACCGTCATAAAGAACCGCTTCTTATACCGGAACAGGTTCCGGGCGGTGGTCTTTTGGGAGAAGCTCATACGCTTCCACAGCGGGGTGATGTACTCCAGGAAGATGCGCTTGCCTGCCACGGGAGCCCGGGGCAGCAGCAGTGCTGCACTTTTTTCCTTCAGGCTGGAGCGGCAGGCACTCCAGGTGGCCAGGCCGATGACGGCGGCACTGATGGCCATGCTGGCGGCTGCAATGCCCGGGTAGAACCGCAGGGTGAAGGTGGGCAGGCTGAAGATCAGCTGATAGGCGTACCAGATAATGCTGGGGAACACCAAAAAGCCCACCACCATGCCGGCCATGCTGCCCAGCACGCTGGCAGTAAGGGCATAGAACAGGTACTTGCCTGCAATGCTGGCGTTGGAGTAGCCCAGAGCCTTCAGGGTGCCCATCTGGAGGCGGTTCTCGTCCACCATACGGGTCATGGTGGTGGTAGCCACCAGGGCCGCCACCAGGAAGAAGAACACCGGGAACACCCGGGCAATGGCAGCCATCCGGTCAGCGTACTGCTCAAAGGTCACAAAGCTCAGGGTGCTGTTGCGGTCCAGCACATACCACTCGCCCTTTTTGATCTTGCTCACCTGCTCCTCAGCGTCGGTGAGCTGCTGCAGGCCCTCGTCCAGCTTTTGCTGGGCATCGGCCTTTTGGGTCTCATACTCGGCACGGGAGTCTGCCAGCTGCTGCACGCCGGCCTGATACTCCTGCCACCCGGCGTCCAACTGGGCCCGGGCCGCCTCAAACTGGCTGTAGGCAGTGGCGGTGCCGGTGGTAAGCTGCAGCTGGCCTTCCAGCAGCTGCAGCTTCAGCCGCCGCAGGGCGGCCTTGGCCTCCACCACCAGCTGGTCGTTGTCCAGGTTGGGAGAGGAGATGAGCCCCTGGGCGTACATCTGCTTTTTGCCTTCATCCAGCTGGGCCTGGTAGCCCTGGAGCTGGCCGTTGATGTTGTCGTAGGCAGCCTGGGCCTTGGCCAGGGCGTCCCGCAGCTCGATGTATTCCTCGTCGGCAGGCTCCGCCTCGTCCAGCGCTTTCTGGGCGTTGTTCAGGGCTGCCTGGGCGTAGGTCAGCAGAGGGTCTGCCACCTTTTTCAGGTTCACCAGCAGCTGGATCTGCTGCAATTGTTCCTCAAACTCCAGCACCTGGTTTTCGCCGTCCACCAGCTGGTCCGCTCCGCTTGCCATGGTGTTGGGCAGGTTCTTTTTCTGCTGGGCCAGCTGGGCCTCTCCGGCGTCCAGCTGGGCCTTAGCCTGGTCCAGCTGCTTCTGGGCATCGTCCAGCTGCTGTTCCGCCTCGGCAAATTTCTGCTCGGCCTCGGCCTTCTGGTCGTCGTAGGTCTGACGGGCCTCGTCCAGCTTCTGGTTGGCGGTGTCCATAAGCTGTTCCCGACGCTGCACACACTGGGCGTCGCTGATCTGCTCCAGCCGGTCCGCCACCTGGTCCACTGCGTCCTGGTACTCCTGGGAATAATTATCGTACTGGTCGGCATTTTCTGCCTTGATATAACAGACAGTGTAGTAATCCGCCGTCAATTCCCCGTCCAGCACATAGGCGATGTAGTTCAGCTGACCGTTGCCCACGGTGCTGCTCTCTTTGTCGGTGGAGATGTGCTGCGGGTCCTGCACCAGCCCCACCACCGTATATTCCTTGTGTTTTGTCCCCTCCGTATCTTCCGGAAGGGTCAGCACGGTGCCCTCAGCGATCTCGGCCTGGTAGCCCATTACATGGACCACGCACTCGTCGGCGGCCTGGGGCATCCGGCCGGAGCGCAGCACCAGACGGTTCATGTTGGCGTCGGTGTCCGCTGCCGGGTCCTGCTGCAGGGCCTGCAGCTGCACCACCATGCGCTCCTCCTGGCCCTGCCAGTTGGCCTCCAGGTCCAGGGTCTTTACCGGCATCACAGCCTCCACCCCGGGGGTGGCGGCAATGGCGGCAATGTCCTGGTCTGAAAGGCCCAGGGTGGACAGCACCCGGAGGTCAAACACATTTTGCTGCACATAATATTTTTGGGCTGCGCTCCGCATACTGGGGGCAATGCTCATGAGGCCTGTCAGCATCATGACCCCCAGGGCCACGATGCCAAACAGCGAGACCATGCGGCTGGCGTTGCCCTTCATCTCCCGAAGGATATTTTTGCGATAACTTTTTTGCACTGCACTCACCACTCAATTTCTTCCACTGGCACCGGGTGCTCGTTGACCTTGTTGGACACGATCTGCCCACTGCGTACCTGAATGACACGGTCGGCCATGGCGGTCAGGGCCGTGTTATGGGTGATCACGATGACGGTGCGTCCGGTCTTGCGGCAGGTCTCCTGCAAAAGCCCCAGCACCTGTTTGCCGGTCTTGTAATCCAGGGCACCGGTGGGCTCGTCGCACAGCAGGAGCTTGGGGTTTTTGGCCAGGGCCCGGGCAATGGACACCCGCTGCTGCTCGCCGCCGGACAGCTGCGCCGGGAAGTTGTTCAGCCGCTCCCCCAGGCCCACACTGGTCAGGGTCTGGGCCGGGTCCAGAGGGTCCCGGCAGATCTCGCTGGCCAGCTCCACGTTTTCCAACGCCGTCAGGTTCTGCACCAGGTTGTAGAACTGGAACACAAAGCCCACGTCGTACCGGCGGTAGGTGGTAAGAGCCTTCTCCGAAAAGCGGCTCACGTCCCGGCCGTCCAGCCAGACATGGCCCTCATCGCAGCTGTCCATGCCGCCCAGGATGTTCAGCAAGGTGGTCTTGCCGGCGCCGGAAGGGCCTACGATGATGCAGAACTCCCCCTTGTCCACATAAAAGTTCATGTGGTCGGCGGCGGCGATCTTCACACTTCCGGTCTGGTAATATTTGCAGACGTCCTGAAACTCCACAAAATGATCCATGGCGTTTTCTCCTTTGCAACCATGTAATTTTATCCACTTTAACTATAGCACAACCCGGCAAAGGTTGCACCCTCTACCGGGCAAATTTTCAAAAACTTAACAGAAAAACTCCCACTGCAGCGGTAGCAGTGGGAGCTTTTGGATGCTTATGGAATGCAGAGGGCTGGGGCTCAGCGACCGATCAGCAGATCCCGGCGGCCCCGGCCATTGACGCTGAGGCGGACGGTGCTGCCGCACTGGTGCAGTTTGACCTTGGCATCGGCATCATAGCCCTCCGTCAGCAGGCTCAGGTTCAGGGTGGTGGAGGTCTTTTCGGTCTTGAACACCAGGGTGTTGATGCCGTTGTTCATCATGGTGGTCAGGTCCTCCATGGTGCAGCGGAAGGTAGCCACGCTGGCAGGCACATCCAGGGTCAGCACCGTGCCGTTCTGCCGGGCAGTGTACAGCACCTGGCGGCCAAACAGGCCCTTGACGCTGTAGTTCAGCTTCAGGGTGTCGCTCTCAGCACCGTCGGCACCAATGAGCATGATGTTGCCCTGGATGGCAGGGCCTTCCGGTGCGCCATAGCCGCCGTAGGTGGGGTCCTTTTCGCCAACGGCCACATCGCCGTCGGCACTGATGAGCATGATGTTGCCCTGGATGGCAGGGCCTGCCGGGGCACCGTAGCCGCCGTAGGTGGGGTCCTTTTCGCCAATGGCCACGTCGGCAGCAAATGCGCCTACGCTGAGCATGGCAACGGCACAGGCAGCCACCGCAGCGGCAGCCAGGGTACGGGCAAATTTATGATTCAGCAGTTTCATAGAAAAATCCTCCTGTTTTTGCAGCCGGGGTCCGGCTGTGTTTTTCATGTTCTAGCAACCATGGTTTTTTGCGGCAAGGCTCTGAACCAGAACCGCCGTATCTGTCTTGTAAACGGATGCGGCGGCTGGATTATTGCAGGGAATGCAAAAAATTATTCCGTTTTTTCTTCTCCGTTCAGGATGGCCATAAACTCCTCCCCGGTGATGGTCTCCTTTTCATAGAGGAACTTGGCCAGCTGGTCCAGCTTGTCCCGGTTCTCGGTAAGGATCTGCAGGGCCTTGGCGTGCTGGGCCTTTACCAGCTCCACCACCTTCTGGTCGATCTCCCGCTGGGTCTGGGCAGAGCAGGCCAGGGAGGTGTCCCCACCCAGGTACTGGTTGTTCACCGTTTCCAGGGCCACCATGTCAAAGTCCTGGCTCATGCCGTACCGGGTGATCATGGCCCGGGCCAGCTTGGTGGCCTGCTCGATGTCGTTGGAGGCTCCGGTGGTCACAGAGTGGAACACCAGCTCCTCGGCGGCACGGCCGCCGGTAAAGGTGGCGATCTTGTTTTCCAACTCCGTCTGGTTCATCAGGTAGTGGTTGCCCTCATCCACCTGCATGGTGTAGCCCAGGGCACCGGAGGTCCGGGGGATGATGGTGATCTTTTGCACCGGAGCCGAGTGGGACTGCTTGGCTGCCACCAGGGCGTGGCCGATCTCGTGGTAGGCCACGATGCACTTTTCCTGATCTGTCAGGATGGAGTTCTTTTTCTGGTAGCCTGCAATGACCACCTCGATGCTCTCCTCCAGGTCTGCCTGGGTCACGCTCTTGCGCCCGGCCCGTACCGCCCGCAGAGCGGCCTCGTTGACGATGTTGGCCAGCTCGGCACCGGAGGCACCGGAGGCCATGCGGGCCACGGTGTTAAAGTCCACCCCCGGGGCGATCTTTACCTTTTTGGCGTGGACCTTCAGGATCTCCTCCCGGCCCTTCAGGTCCGGCAGCTCCACCGGCACCCGGCGGTCAAAGCGGCCGGGACGGGTCAGAGCCGGGTCCAGGGAATCCGGGCGGTTGGTGGCTGCCAGGATGATGACCCCCGTGTTGCCCTCAAAGCCGTCCATCTCCGTCAGCAGCTGGTTCAGGGTCTGCTCCCGCTCATCGTTGCCCCCCAGATTGCCGCTGTTGCGCTTCTGGCCAATGGCGTCGATCTCGTCGATGAACACGATGCAGGGGGCCTTTTCCTTGGCCTGCTTGAACAGGTCCCGGACCTTGGAGGCACCCATGCCCACAAACATCTCCACAAACTCGGAGCCGGAGATGGAAAAGAAGGGTACGTTGGACTCACCTGCCACGGCCTTGGCCAGCATGGTCTTGCCGGTGCCCGGAGGGCCCACCAGCAGGATGCCCTTGGGCATGGAGGCACCGATCTCCTCATACTGCTTGGGGTCGTGGAGGTAGTTGACGATCTCCTGCAGGTTCTCCTTGGCCTCGTCCTCTCCGGCCACATCTGCAAAGCGGATGCCATGGGTGGACTGCACATAGACCTTGGCGTTGGACTTGCCTGCGCCGCCAAACATCATGGCACCGGGGCCGCCGCCTGCCTTTTCCATGAGCTTTTTGTTCATCTGGTTGCCGATGAAGCTGAACAGCAGGATGGGCAGGGCAAACCAGATCAAAAAGCTCAACACCGGAGAGCCCTGCTCCACGATCTCGCTGGAGAACTGGGCCCCGGCATCGTAAAGACGCTGGGTCAGGCCCGGGTCGTTCATCAGGCCGGTCTTGTAGATCTGCTTTTCTTCTTTATCGGTGAACACGATCTGGTTGGACTGGATGTCCACCTTGCCGATGTTCTGCTGCTGGGTCATGCTCATAAAGGTGCCGTAGTCCACCTCCTGGACCTGACGTTCGGTGAGCCAGGGCACAAAAACAAGGTTGAGCACCAGCAGCACCAACAGCACGATGGCGTAGTAAATGGCCAAGGGCTTTTTGGAAGGCTTGACCTCTTTCATGGGAATCCCTCCTTATCAGAATGGGGGCCTGCCGATGCAGCAGAGCCCGGATGTTGGTTGTAGTATAGCACACCCCGGCACCGGGAGACAGCGGTTTGAGGCCATGTTTCCAAAAACTTCGCAGTTTTTTAACAATGGGCCGGGGCTTTTCAATTCCGGCACAGTTTGCAGCAGGTATCATGAAAGTCTTTCATCTTTGTTATGAAGGAAACTTCTTGACAGTTTCTGGCAGCCGTGATAAAATGGACCCACTTTCCACAAAGTGCAAATGCGTTGACGGGGATAAAACGATTTTCTTCTGCGTGCAGAGAGCCGCCGGGTGGTGCAAGGCGGGTGCAGAGGGTCTCGGTTCCTGGCCCCTGAGCGGCAGAGCCGAACGATGCAGTAGGTTCTGACGGACGCCCACCGTTACAAGGGCAGCGATTCGCCGCAAAGGGCCGATCGTGCAAAGTGGCTGCATCCACAAAAGGTGCAGCAAAGAGAGTGGTACCACGGGTGCCCTGTGATAAAACTTACAGGCTCTCGTCTCTCAAGGTTTTCGCCTTGAAAGACGGGAGCCTTTTCTTGTACAAAAAAGTGTAAGAAGTATCAGGAGGACAAAACGATGATGGACGCCACCAAATACGCACCGGGGTACTACCCGGTCCCTGCCGGCTACGACAGCTGGGTCAAAAAAGATCACATTGAAAAGGCCCCTGCCTGGTGCAGCGTGGACCTGCGGGACGGCAACCAGGCGCTGATCGTGCCCATGAGCCTTGCAGAAAAGCTGGAGTTCTTCCAGATGCTGGTGAAGATCGGCTTCAAGGAGATCGAGGTGGGTTTCCCCGCCGCCAGCGATACCGAGTACGAGTTCCTGCGCACTCTGATCGAGAAAAACATGATCCCGGAGGATGTGACTGTGCAGGTGCTGACCCAGTGCCGCGACCACATCATCCGCAAGACCTTTGAGGCTGTCAAGGGTGCCCCCCGCGCGGTGATCCACTTCTATAATTCTACCTCAGTGGCCCAGCGCGAGCAGGTGTTCCACAAGAGCAGGGAAGAGATCAAGAAGATCGCCACCGACGGCGCAAAGCTGGTCAAACAGCTGAGCCAGGAGTACGAGGGCAACTTCCTGTTTGAGTACAGCCCCGAGAGCTTTACCGGCACCGAGGTGGACTATGCCGTGGAGGTCTGCAACGCAGTGCTGGATATCATGCAGCCCACCCCTGACCGCCCCATGATCATCAACCTGCCCGTTACAGTCGAAATGAGTATGCCCCATGTCTACGCCAACCAGATCGAGTACTGCGACAAGCACCTCAAGTACCGTGACAGCGTGATCATCTCCACCCATCCCCACAACGACCGCGGCACCGGTGTTGCCTGCGCCGAAATGGCCGTTCTGGCCGGTGCCCAGCGCGTGGAGTGCTGCCTGTTCGGCAACGGTGAGCGTACCGGCAATGTGGATGCCGTGACTCTGGCCATGAATCTGTACAGCCACGGCGTAGATCCCGGACTGGACTTTTCCGATATGCCCGGGATCTGCGCTACCTACAAGCGCGTGACCCGGATGCACATCTACGAGCGCACCCCCTACGCCGGTCAGCTGGTGTTTGCAGCCTTCTCGGGCAGCCATCAGGATGCCATTGCAAAGGGCATGGCCTACCGCAAGGAGCGGGGCGAGCACCGCTGGACCTGCCCCTATATCCCCATCGACCCCCACGATATCGGCCGCACCTATGATGCCGATGTCATCCGCATCAACAGCCAGAGCGGCAAGGGCGGCATCGGCTTTGTGCTGGAACAGAACTTCGGCTACAACCTGCCGCCCAAAATGCGCGAGGCTCTGGGCTACAAGGTCAAGAGCGTTTCCGACCACAGCCACAAGGAGCTGAGCGCAAACGAGGTGCTGCACATCTTCGAGGATGCCTTCCTCAACCGCTGCAAGCCGCTCAACGTTCTGGAAGCCCACTTTGCACAGGTGGGCGGCATCACCGCCACCGTCACGCTGGAGCTGAACGGTCAGCGCAAGGTGGTCACCTCGGTGGGCAATGGCCGTCTGGACGCTGTGGCAAACGCCATCCAGAGCGCCACCGGCATGGAGTTCCACCTCGAGACCTACTCCGAGCACAGTCTGGACGAAGGCTCCACCTCCCGCGCTGCCTCCTACGTCGGCCTTGTCTGGGGCGATAACACCGTCACATGGGGTGCCGGTACGGATACCGATATCATCGTGGCTGGCATCAAGGCACTGGTGAGCGCGATCAATAATAAATAATTAAAAAGAGGGCAGCGTCCTCGCCCTCTCCGTCACGGCTTACGCCGTGCCACCTCTCCCAAAGGGAGAGGCCTTGGCAAAGAGATGAAGTTTACGTGGACTGCCAAAGGCTCTCCCTTTGGGAGAGCTGCTGAGCGAAGCGAAGCTGAGAGGGCAAGCCGCCTATCCAATAGAGAGTATCAAAAGGAGAGTACCATCATGGGAATGACCCTGACGCAGAAAATTCTTGCCGCACATGCCGGTCTTGCCGAGGTCAAGGCTGGCCAGCTCATCAATGCAAAGCTGGACATCGTGCTGGGCAACGACATCACCACCCCGGTTGCCATCAACGAGTTTGAAAAGGCCGGTTTTGACGGTGTGTTCGACAAAGAGCACATTGCCATCGTGCTGGACCACTTTGTGCCCAACAAGGACATCAAGAGCGCCACCCAGTCCAAGCAGTGCCGCGAGTTCGCCAACAAATACGATATCCTCAACTTCTACGATGTGGGCCAGATGGGCATCGAGCACGCCCTGCTGCCCGAAAAAGGCATCGTGACCGCCGGTGACTGCGTCATCGGTGCGGACAGCCACACCTGCACCTACGGTGCACTGGGTGCCTTCTCCACCGGCGTCGGCTCCACCGACATGGCCGCCGGTATGGCCACCGGCATGGCATGGTTCAAGGTGCCCTCTGCCATCAAGTTTGTGCTCAAGGGCAAGTTCAGCCCCCGCGTGTCCGGCAAGGACCTGATCCTGCACATCATCGGCATGATCGGTGTGGACGGTGCCCTGTACAAGAGCATGGAGTTCACCGGCCCGGGCGTTGCTTCCCTGACCATGGACGACCGCCTGTGCATCTGCAACATGGCCATCGAGGCCGGTGCCAAGAACGGCATCTTCCCGGTGGACGAGGTGACCAAAGCCTACCTCAAGGGCCGCAGCCAGCGTGAGCCGGTGTATTACGAAGCCGACCCGGATGCCGAATACGAAAAGACCATTGAGATCGACCTATCCGCTCTGGAGCCCACCGTCAGCTACCCGCACCTGCCGGAGAACACCCACCTTGCCAGCGAGGGCAAGGAGATCAAAATTGACCAGGTGGTCATCGGCAGCTGCACCAACGGCCGCCTGGAGGACATGGAAGCTGCTTACAATGTGCTCAAGGGCAAGCACATCGCCAAGGGCGTGCGCGGCATCATCATCCCCGCCACCATGGCCGTGTACAAGGAGTGCATCCTGCGCGGCTGGACCACCGCCTTCATTGATGCGGGCTGCATCGTGTCCACTCCCACCTGCGGCCCCTGCCTGGGCGGCTACATGGGCATTCTGGCCGAGGGTGAGCGCTGCGTTTCCACCACCAACCGCAACTTTGTGGGCCGCATGGGCCATGTGAAGAGCGAGGTCTACCTGGCTTCTCCAGCCACCGCCGCCGCCAGCGCCCTCACCGGCTATATCACCGACCCCCGCACGGTCTGATCGGAAAGGAGAACAACAATGAACGCAAAAGGTTCTGTTTTCAAATACCCGGATAACGTGGACACCGATGTCATCATCCCGGCCCGCCACCTGAACACCCAGGACGCCAAGGAGCTGGCCAGCCACTGCATGGAGGACATCGACAAGGATTTCGTCAAGAACGTGAAGGACGGCGACATCATGGTGGGCGGCTGGAACTTCGGCTGCGGCTCCTCCCGTGAGCACGCTCCCCTGTGCATCAAGACCGCCGGCATCTCGGTGGTCATCGCCAAGAGCTTTGCCCGCATCTTCTACCGCAACAGCATCAACATCGGCCTGCCCATCATGGAGTGCCCGGAGGCTGTGGACGCCATCAGCGCAGGCGACACCGTGAGCGTGGACTTTGACACCGGCGTCATCACCGACGAGACCAACGGCAAGGTGTTCCACGCCGAGCCGTTCCCGCCGTTCATCCAGGAGATCATCTCCGCCGGCGGCCTGATGAAGTCGATCAAGGCAAAGAAGTAAGGAGAAACCAATGGAAAAGAACATTGCTGTCATCTGGGGCGACTGCTCCAGCCCGGAGATCGTCAAGCAGACCATCCGGGTGCTGGACAAGGTGGCCGAAAAATACGGCCACACCTTCCACTACACCGACGCCGCCATGGGCGGTGAAGCCATCGACAAATACGGCGACCCCCTGCCCCAGCAGGAGTTGGACAAGTGCCTGGCCGCCGACAGCGTGCTGCTGGGCGCCGTGGGCGGTCCCAAGTGGGAGGGCCTGCCCGGGGAGCAGCGCCCGGAAAAGGGCCTGCTGCGCCTGCGCGCCGGCATGGGCCTGTACTCCAACAACCGCCCGGCCAAGATCTGGCCCCAGCTGGCCCCGGCCAGCCCCCTGAAGCCGGAGATCGTGGCGCAGGGCATCGACTTCATCATCGTGCGTGAACTCATCGGCGGCGTGTACTTCGGCAATCACGAGACCCACACGCTGGAAAACGGCGAGAAGCAGGCCATCGACTCCATGCCCTACTCCGAGCACGAGATCGAGCGCATCGGCCGCATCGGCTTTGAGACCGCCCAGAAGCGCCGCAAGAAGCTGTGCTGCGTGGACAAGGCAAACGTGCTGGACACCAGCCGCCTGTGGCGCAGCGTGATGCACCGCCTGCAGGCCGAGTACCCCGACGTGGAATACAGCGAGATGTTCGTGGACAACTGCGCCATGCAGATCGTGAAGAATCCTGCCCAGTTCGACGTCATCGTCACCGAGAACATGTTCGGCGACATCCTGTCCGACGAGGCTTCCATGATCACCGGTTCCATCGGCATGATCCCGTCCTCCAGCCTGGGCGACGGCACCCGCGGCCTGTACGAGCCCATCCACGGCTCCGCCCCCGACATTGCAGGCAAGGACATCGTCAACCCCACCGCCTGCATCCTGTCGGCTGCCATGATGCTGCGCTACTCCTTCGGCATGACCGAGGAGGCCGATGCCATCGAGAATGCCGTGAACAAGGTGCTGGACAAGGGCCTGCGCACCGCCGACAACATGAGCGAGGGCTGCACCTGCCTGGGCTGCACTGCCATGGGCGACGCCATCCTGGCGGAGATCTGAAGAGAATAAAAGGGCCGCGCCACTCCATGCACAGCCCTTGACAAAATCTCAAAAAATCACTATACTACAAACAGAAGGGGCGCTGACTGCAAAGGTCAGCTTTCCATCCCGTATTGGCCAAAAGATTGACCGCTAGTTTGGTAGACTGGGGCGGTCAATCTTTTTTGTTATCATCGTTTTTCTTCTGGTAAATTTTCTCCATGACCTCAACGGTCAGGCGGACCACTTCCACGATCAGACTCAGCAGACTGAGAATGAGAGCAAGTAGTGCAAAAACCTCTGCCAGATTCATCCAACATCCCTCCCTTCGCCTTCAAGGCTCCGGGAAGGTTCTTCAAAAAAGTTTTCCTCCCGGAATCTCTGCTTCATTCCATGTAGAAAGAATCAGCATCGCGGGATGGAAAGCATGACCACCGATTTGCAATCAGCGCCTTGTTGTTAGAATATCATATTTCCTCACAAATTACAACACAAAAGGAGCGGCTCCGCGCGGAGCCGCTCCTTTTGTGTTATGTGTGCAATCAAATTTACTTGGTGCCGTAGATACGGTCGCCGGCATCGCCCAGACCGGGAACGATGTAGCCGTTCTCGTTCAGGTGGTCGTCCTGTGCACCGAGGTAGATGTCCACATCGGGGTGTGCCTCGTGCAGGGCCTTGATGCCTTCCGGAGCAGCGATCAAACCGATGAACTTGATGCGCTTTGCACCGTGCTTCTTGATCTGGGTGATGGCGTCAATGGCGCTGCCGCCGGTTGCCAGCATCGGGTCCAGGACCAGAACATCACGCTCTGCAATGTCCTGCGGCAGCTTGCAGAAGTACTCCACGGGCTGCAGGGTCTCCTCGTCACGGTACAGGCCGATGAAGCCCACCTTTGCAGCGGGCAGCAGAGTCAGCATACCGTCCAGCATACCCATGCCTGCGCGCAGGATGGGCACCAGAGCCAGCTTGCGGCCAGCCAGCACCTTGGTCTTTGCCATGGTGATGGGTGTTTCGATCTCCACCTCTTCCAGAGGCAGGTCACGGGTCGCTTCGTAGCACAGCAGGGTCGCGATCTCGCCAACGAGGTCACGGAACTCCTTGGTACCGGTCTGCTTGTTGCGCAGAATGCTCAGCTTGTGCTGCAGCAGCGGATGCTCAACGATCATCGGGGTCATAAAAACACGCTCCTTATTTTCAATAGATCAGATTCTATCGGATACGATTCATGCCTTGGCGGCGGCCTCTGCGGCAAGGCGCTCGGCGCGCTCCCGCTCGGCCTGGCTCAGGCGGTGATAATCCGGCAGCAGGGCCTCCGGCAGGACAGCCTGTCCGGCTTCGGCCATCTGCTTGGCCACCAGTGCCACCGCAGCGGCCCGGCCGCCCCGCAGGGCCGGGGGCGTTTCGAGCACACCCGGCACACTGCCGTATTTATTATAGCACAGAGATGCGCCATCACCAACAAAAAACAGGGGTTTTTTGCAATTTTCTACAAATTGGGCAAGGTCCGCCACGGCACGGGCATCGTCCTCCAGCAGGCGCTGGTGGGTGGCCAGATCAAACGCAGCGCTGTACACCTGCGCGCGGCGGGCATCCAGTGCACAGAGCACCGTGCCCTCGCCGGTGTGGGCTGCTGCCAGTGCTTCCAGCGTGGAAACCGGCGCGCACAGCGTCTCCCGGGGGAAGGCCAGGCCTTTGACAGCGGCCAGACCGATACGCAGGCCGGTAAAGCTGCCGGGGCCGGCGTTCACGCCATACAGGTCGATGCCGGCGCAGGTCATGCCGCAGGTTTTCAGGCAGGTGTCGATCATCGGCATCAGCGTCTCGCTGTGGGTCATGCCCGCGTCCAGATAGACCTCGTACAGCAGGCGGTCATCCTGCAGCAGGGCCACGCCCGCCGTCTTTCCGGCGGTGTCCACGGCCAGAATGTTCATACCTCTACCCCCTCGATGGTGATCTTGCGGGTATTCTCATCCACCCGCTCAATGTTCACATGGATCGGCTGTTCCAGTGCCAGCAGGTCGGCAAAATTCTCGCTCCACTCTGCCGCCACGATGGCCCCCTGATCCAGATAGTCATAGAACCCGGCCGCGCACAGATCGTTCTCGGTGGAAATGCGGTACAGGTCAAAGTGGGCCAGCGGCCGCGGCCCACGGTAATAGTTCACGATGGCAAAGGTGGGGCTGCTCACCGGGTCGGTGCAGCCCAGGCCCTCGGCCAGACCCTCGGTAAAGGCCGTTTTGCCTGCGCCCAGCCCCCCGGTAAAGGCAATGAGTGCCCCGGGCTGCAGCACAGCCGCCATGCGCTTGCCCAGCGCCACCGTCTCGGCGCGGGAATGGGTGATGTATTCTGCCATGGAGTTTCCCTCCCAATCATCAAAAAAGGATGGCAGTGCTCTGCCATCCCTTAGTATAGTATACTTTTTGCAAAAGCGCAATGCCAGCTTTGCTCAGGCAGCCTGCTGCGTGCTGTCGGCCGCAGCCTGCACGGCCCGCAGCCGGGCATCCTGATCGCCGCTCAATACCGGGAAAGACGCCACCGCGTGGGGCCGCCGCCCGCCCTGATTGTTGTACCAGATGATATCATCCGCACCGTACAGGTTCAGGCCGAAGTCCACGGCTTCGCGCACCGTATCTCCCGCCAGCAGGCGGTTCACAGTCGCCCACAGCATACTGCGGGAGTACACCGTGTACACATTGTTCACATAGCCCACCACACAGGCCGCACCGCCGGACAGCAGCGCATCCGCCATGGAAGTGTCCAGATGCCCGCTCTTGCCGTAGAACTCACAGGTCTCCGACAGAATGATCGTGTCCTTCAGCGCACCGCTGCGATAAGCCGCCCGGAAGAACCCCGCCGTGACGGCATAGGCCCCGTTCACCTTGATGATGCGGTGGTTCAGCAGGTCCATGCCGTAGCGCAGATCGTTCCAGAAGGTAGATTTCTCGGTCAGCAACAGCACAGGCGCGGTGGCCGTGCGCTTCCACAGCCAGCCGTACTCGTAAGTATAATAGGCGCCGTGAGTGCTCAGCACGCACAGGTCGTAGTTGTTCATGCGGCGCAGATCGGCCACAGTCACCGTCGTGTCCAGTTTGGTGTCCAGCCCCACCGAGGTCCAGTAGCTCTGCATATAGGCGTAGTTGGGGTAGCGGCTGCTGTTGACCGTGTCGTCAAAGGCATAGTACAGCATCGCGGTCCCATAGGTGCCGTTCTGCGCGGTCTGCTGTGCTGCCTCTGCCAGCTGCAGGTCGGCAGCGGTATTTTCCTCATCCGGGTCCTCCAGCAGGATGCCGCCCAGCGCGCCGCAGCTGTAGGAGAAGCTCACCATGCCGTTTTCCTCGTCGGCATAAATGGAGCCCTTTGCCACCAGCCCCTGCTGCACCAGGTCGTCCAGCTGTTCCAGCGCCGCTGCCTTGCGGTCCGCCGCCGACATGGCGGCGTAGTCCGCACTGTCGGTCAGGGCGGTAACGGCGGCGTCTGCCTGCTGCATCTCGGTCGCTTCCGAAACGGTCAGGCTCTGCACCGGTGCGGCAGTATCCGCGTCCGGCTCTGCAGCCCATGCGGCCGGCACTGCCGATACCAGCAGCACCACGGCGCACACCGCGCAGAGCAGGCGGCGGGGCATCGTTTGTTGTTTCATCATTTTCCCATCCTTCAGGAGCTGCACACATCCTCCGTGCGCCCCGTTCCCGGCACAAGTGCTGCCTTTTCGTCCGCCGCTTCGGGCGCGGCCGGCACAGGCGGCAAACCCCACTTCTGCCACCTTCATTGTAGAAGCTCCCCCGCCCTTTGTCAAGCGTCCGCGCCCGATTTTGCAAAGCTGTCACACCCTGTTTCTTGCAATGGCCGGGCAGAGTGTGTATAATAAGGATAAACTGGGGTCATATTGCTCGGTGCTGTGTGAGTTCCGGTGTCATCTGCTTATCAGAAAGGATGTGCTTCATTGGAAAGCATTCGACAATATTGGAAACGGACTGACAAGGTCTACCTGCTGCTGTGCATCTTCAGCAGCACCATGGCGGTGCTGGCACTGGCGTCCTGGGCCGCCAAACAGGGCAACGGGTTTGCCACCGACGCGGTCACCGGCCAGATCACCGGCATCGGCGACTACCGCCGTGCGCTGGTGCAGGCCGGTGCGGCCGGCATCGGTCTGGTCATTGCTCTGCTGCTGTCCTGCATCGACTACCGCAGCCTTGTCAAGGTGTGGCCGGTGCATGTGGTGCTGACCTGGGGCCTGGTTCTGCCCACCCTGTTCATCCGCAACGTTTCGGTCGGCCCGCTCACCATCGGCTACAACGCCGGTGATACCGACAACTACTCCTGGTACAAGCTGGGCGGCTTTACCTTCCAGCCCACAGAGCTGGCCAAGATCAGCTTCATCCTCACCTTTGCCATGCATCTGAACAATGTGCGCAGCCGCATCAACGAGCCGAAAGAGCTGGCCAAGCTGCTGCTGCACCTGCTGGTGCCCATTGCCATCATCCATGTGCAGGGCGACGACGGCACAGCCATCATCTACGGCATCATCGGCTGCTGCATGATGTTTGCCGCAGGCCTGAGTTGGAAGTATATCCTGGGTGCCGCCGCAGCAGCCGGTGCAGCGGTAGCGGCGGCCTTCGCCTTTTTCAGTGACAAGATCGGCAAGGGCTACCAGTGGTACCGCATCCTGGCCGTTATTGACCCGGAGAACACCACCGGCTGGGCCCCCAGCGAAGCGGTGTGGAAGAACATCATCTATCAGCAGCAGCGCGGAGAGATCGCCATCGGCTCCGGCGGCATCTTCGGCAACGGGCTGTTCGGCGACCGGTACTACAGTGTACCAAATGCCCACAACGACTTTATCCTGAGCTGGATCGGCAATTCTGCCGGTTTTGTGGGCTGCTGCGTGGTGCTGGGCGTGCTGTTCGCGCTGGTGGTCAAGACCTTTGCCACCGGTGCCCGCAGCGAAGATCTGCTGGGCAGCTACATCTGCGCCGGCATCGGCGGAGCCCTGATGGCTCAGATCGCGGTGAACGTGGGCATGAACCTGCGCCTGCTGCCGGTCATCGGCGTCACGCTGCCCTTCTACTCCGCCGGCGGCAGTTCGGTGTTGATGCTGTACATCTGCGTCGGACTGGTGCTCTCGGTCTACAGTCACAACACCAAAAGCCTGTTCGGCTGACCGGTTCCCGGTCCTTCACGGATGAAGCATTCTGCTTCGTCCGTTTTTTTGTTGCGGCACGGTCCCTTTCGACATTATTTGCAACAAAAACGTAACATTTTTAGTGACATTTTTGTTGCAAATGCGTCTGTTTTGTGCTAAAATGAAAGCAAAAACAGAGTGCGCTTCTGTTGCGGTGTATCAAATGATTGTTGCACTTTATCCGTCTTGATTTTTCGCACACATTCAGGAGGGGATTCGTATGGCAACTCTGCGGGTTCATGATTTAACGGAATATTGGAAGAAAACAGATCTGATGGTAAAACCGGCCTCCTACCCCATGGCGGCCGGGTATGACGTTCCCAGCGTCGATACGATCCATCGGCCTCTGACGCTGGATCTTTCCGAAGTCTCCCACGAGGATCGGGTCTACTGGGCGGTGCGCCGGGCACAGGATATTCTTTTGTCCTCGCTGGCGCTGGTGGCGCTTTCGCCTCTGCTGCTGATCACCTATGCGGCCATCTGGATCGACAGCCCCGGTGCCCGCCCCATTTTCACCCAGCAGCGGGTAGGACGCAACGGCAAGCTGTTCAAGATGTACAAGTTCCGCACCATGTGCCCGGACGCAGAACAGAAGCTCAAGGACCTGATGGAGCACAATGAGAAGGACGGCCCTGTGTTCAAGATGAAGAACGACCCCCGCATCACCCGGGTGGGCAAGTTCCTGCGCAAGACCAGCATCGACGAGCTGCCCCAGCTCTTCAACGTGCTGAAGGGCGAAATGAGCATCGTCGGCCCGCGCCCGGCACTGCCCCGTGAGGTCACACAGTATACCGCCTATGAGTGGCAGCGGCTGTATGTGACCCCCGGCCTGAGCTGCTACTGGCAGATCGCACCTCATCGCGACCAGCTGAGCTTTGAAGAGTGGATGGACCTGGACATCAAGTACGTCCACGAGCGCAGCTTTCTGGTGGACTGGAAGATCATCTTCTGCACCTTCCGCGCCATGCTGTTTGGTCATGGCGCATAACATCGTATCGCAAAAAATCCCCGCTGTGCAGCTGCACAGCGGGGATTTTGTTGTTTGTGGGGGATGATAAACTCCTTCCGTCATCGCTGATGCGATGCCACCTCCCTCTCAGAGGGAGGCTTTGGCGTTGCAATAAGACGGAAAAGGCTCCTCCGCCAGGGGAGCTGGCAAACCCGCAAGAGGGTTTGCCTGAGGGAGTTTTTACTTCAGCACGGCGCCCAGGTTTGCGCTGGTGACCATGCGGGCATAGCGGCTCAGCCAGCCGGTCTTGATGTTGGGTTCCGGAGCCACATACTTTGCCTTGCGCTCGGCCAGCACCTCGTCGGACACCTCCAACGTGATCTTGGCGTTGGGAATATCAATGTTGATGATATCGCCCTCTTCGATCAGGCCGATGGGGCCGCCGGAAGCAGCTTCCGGGCTGACGTGGCCGATGGCAGCACCCCGGCTTGCACCGGAGAAGCGGCCGTCGGTGATCAGGGCCACGGTCTTGTCCAGCTTCATACCGGCCAGAGCGGAAGTGGGGTTCAGCATCTCACGCATGCCGGGGCCGCCCTTGGGGCCTTCGTAGCGGATGACCACCACATCGCCCGGGACGATCTTACCCGCGTAGATGGAAGCAATGGCCTCGTCCTCGCTGTTGAACACGCGGGCCGGGCCGGAATGCTGCTGCATCTCGGGGGCCACGGCGCTGCGCTTGACCACACAGCCGTCCGGTGCAATGTTGCCCCACAGGATCTGCAGACCGCCGGTCTGGGAGTAGGGGTTGTCGATGGGACGGATGGCCTTTTCGTTCAGGATGTGGGCACCCTGGATGTTCTCGCCCAGGGTCTTGCCGGTGACGGTGGGCACATCCAGATCCAGCAGGCCCTTCTTGGCCAGCTCTGCCTGCACGGCGGGGATGCCGCCTGCGGCGTAGAGGTCGGGCATGTGGGTGGGGCCTGCGGGGGCCAGATGGCAGAGGTTGGGGGTCCTGGCGCTGATCTCATTGAAGAGCTTCAGGTCGATGGGCACGCCGGCCTCGTAGGCAATGGCCAGCAGATGCAGGACGGTATTGGTGGAGCAGCCCAGCGCCATATCGCAGGTCAGTGCGTTGCGGATGGAGCGCTCGTTGATGATCTGGCGGGCGGTGATGCCCTTGTTGACCATGTCCATGATGGCCATACCAGCGTGCTTGGCCAGCTGCAGACGCTTGGAGTAGACCGCCGGGATGGTGCCGTTGCCGGGCAGGGCAATGCCGATGGCCTCGCACAGGCAGTTCATGCTGTTGGCGGTGTACATGCCGGAGCAGCTGCCGCAGCTGGGGCAGCAGTTGCAGGTGCAGTCTTCCAGCTGCTCGTCGGTGATCATGCCCGCCTTGTAAGCGCCCACAGCCTCGAACATCTTGGAAAGGCTGACTTCTTCGCCACCGTAGCTGCCGGCCAGCATGGGGCCGCCGGAGCAGACCACCGCGGGCACATCCATGCGGACCGCGGCCATGACCATGCCGGGCACGATCTTATCGCAGTTGGGCACCAGCACCAGGCCGTCCAGCTGATGGGCCATCAGCATGGTCTCCACGCTGTCGCAGATCAGCTCGCGGGAAGCCAGGGAGTATTTCATGCCCACATGGCCCATGGCGATGCCATCGCAGACACCGATGGCGGGGATCAGGATGGGGGTGCCGCCCGCCATCTCCACACCGGCCTTCACGGCATCGGCGATCTTATCCAGATTCATGTGGCCGGGCACGATCTCGCTGTAAGCGCTGACCACGCCGATCAGCGGGCGCTCCAGCTCTTCAGGGGTGTAACCCAGTGCGTAGAATAAGCTTCGGTTAGGGGCCCGCTCCGAACCCTTGGTCACGTTGTCACTTCTCATGGTTTGTTCCTCTTTTCCTTATAACAAAAGACCCCCTCCCAAAGGAGGGAGCCTTTCTTAGTTTTAAAAGCAGCTTTTGGCTGAACTCCTTCCGTCATCGCTTGCGCGATGCCACCTCCCTCACGGAGGGAGGCTTCACGCTGCGGTCAGACAAAAGGCTCCCTCTTTGATGGGGCTGTCGCCGCAGGCGACTGGGGGAGTTAATTACTTCTTCAGCCAGCTCATCATGCTGCGCAGCTCTGCGCCCACCTTCTCGATGGGGTGTTCGGCCTGCATCCGGCGCTCAGCCAGGAAGTGAACCTTGCGGCCGCCCTTGGGGCTCATCTCGGTCAGGAACTCAGAAGCAAAGGTGCCGTCCTGGATCTCGGTCAGAACCTTCTTCATCTCCTTGCGGGTCTCCTCGGTGATCAGGCGCTTGCCGGTGCGGTAGTCGCCGTACTCAGCGGTGTTGGAGATGGAGTAGCGCATCTTGGAGAAGCCGCCCTCGTTGATCAGGTCAACGATCAGCTTCATCTCGTGGCAGGTCTCAAAGTATGCCATCTCGGGCTCGTAGCCAGCCTCAACCAGCGTATCGAAGCCTGCGTGGATCAGCTCGCAGACACCGCCGCACAGAACTGCCTGCTCGCCGAACAGGTCGGTCTCGGTCTCCTCCTTGAAGGTGGTCTGCAGGATGCCTGCACGGCCAGCGCCGATGCCGGAAGCATAAGCCAGAGCGATGTCCTTGGCCTTACCGGTGTAGTCCTGCTCCACGCAGATCAGAGAGGGGCAGCCCTCGCCCTCGGTGTACAGGCGGCGGACGATGTGGCCGGGGCCCTTGGGAGCGATCATGATCACGTCAACGTTCTTGGGAGCGGTGATGGTCTTGAAGTGGATGTTGAAGCCGTGTGCAAAGGCCAGAGCCTTGCCCTCGGTCATGTAAGGTGCGACCTGCGTGTTGTAGATGTCGGCGCACAGCTCATCGGGCACCAGCATCATCACAACATCGCCAGCCTTGGCAGCCTCTTCGACCTCCATGACCTTGAAGTTGTCGTGAGTGGCGGCGAACTCGGAGGCCTTTGCCCAGTGGGCAGAGCCCTTGCGCAGACCGACAACAACGTTCACGCCGCTCTCGGCCAGGTTCTCGGAATGGGCGTGGCCCTGGCTGCCGAAGCCGATGACAGCGACGGTCTTGCCGTCCAGCACGCCGAGGTTGCAGTCGGAATCGTAGTATTTCTTGATAGCCATAGTAGTTGTTCTCCTTTTTATTCTTCTGTTGTGGCTAATAATAAACGATCTTTATTTTTTCGCTCACCGGGGAGCGGAAAAAACATTCAGGTGCGTTCCGGGCAATGGGTGCCCGGCAGAGGGAGCTGGGCCGCGCGCACTTCCTGCGGCGGCTTCTGCATATGCTGGTGCATTCCGCCGCGTTCCAGCGCCGTGACACCGGTGCGGCACTGTTCCAGGATCTCGTAGTCCTCGAACATCTTCAGGAAGGCGTCGATCTTGTCCGGCTTGCCGATCAGTTCAAACACCATGCTGTCCGGCGACAGGTCAATGATCTTGGCCTTGTAAATGTTGGCGATCTCCCGCAGCTCGGCGCGGTTGTGCACGTCGGACGCCACCTTGAGCAGCAACAGTTCCCGCTGGAGGGTCTTGTCCTTGTCCAGCACGAATACCTGCCGGGTCACTTCCAGACGCTCAGTCTGGAGGATGAGCTGCTTCAGGGCCCGGTCGTCACTGGTGATGGTCAGGGTGATGCGGCTGACGGCCGGGTCGTTGGTGGCCGAAACGGTCAGGGTGTCGATGTTGAAGCCGCGGCGGCAGAACAGGTTGGACACCCGGGCCAGAACGCCGCTCTGGTTGTCCACCAGCAGGCTGATGACCCTGCGCTGACTGGATTCCATATTGCTGTGTCCTCCTTATTCCATGATGATATCGTTGATGTCACCGCCGCCGGGGATCATGGGCAGGACCTTTTCGTCCTTGTCGATGATGCACTCGATCCAGGTGGGGCCTTTGCGCTGGAGCGCCTCGGCAAATGCCTGCTGGAACTCCGGCAGGTTGGTGCAGCGGTAGCCCTTCAGGCCAAAGCCCTCGGCCAGCTTGACGAAGTCGGTGTGACGGTGGGGATCGGTCTGGCTGTAGCGCTTGCCGTAGAAGGTGGTCTGCCACTGGCGCACCATACCCAGCACGGAATTGTTGAAGATGACCGTGATGATGGGCAGGTCGTAGCTGACGGCGGTGCAGGCCTCGTTCAGGTTCATATGGAAGGAACCGTCACCGGTGAACATGACCACACGCTGGTCCCGGCCAAGGGCCATCTGGGCACCGATTGCGGCACCGTAGCCAAAGCCCATGGTGCCCAGGCCGCCGCTGGTGATGAAACCGCGGCTCTTGGCGTGGCGCAGGTACTGGGCTGCCCACATCTGGTGCTGGCCCACATCGGTGACGTATACGGCCTCCGGGCCGCACTGGTTGCACACCTCACCGATGACCTGATGGGGCATCAGGCGGGTGGGGTCGGACACCGGGTGGTAATCCTGTGCCTGCCACTCATGGATCATCTTCATCCAGTCGGGATGCTTCTTTTCCTCGATCTGCGGCAGCATGGCGTTCAGCACGTAAGCGGCATCGCCCACGATGGAAAGATCGACCTCCACATTCTTGCCCAGCTCACTGGGGTCGATGTCGATCTGGATGATGGTGGCATTCTTTGCAAAGGTCTTGGGGTTCAGGGCCACACGGTCCGAGAAGCGGGTGCCCACTGCAATCAGCACGTCGCAGTCGGCCACGGCACGATTGGAGGTGTAACAGCCGTGCATACCCACCATGCCAATGTTCATCGGGTCGCCGTAGGGCACAACGCCTGCGGCCATCAGGGTGTAGGTGGCCGGGATCTCTGCCTTGTGCAGCAGATCACGCAGCGGCTGGCAGGAGGCTGCGCTGCGCACGCCGCCGCCAAAGTAGACCAGCGGGCGCTGGGCCGCATTGATAAGATCCGCTGCCCACTTGACCTGCTCTGCGTTGAAGGTGGTAACGGTGCGGATCGGCTCCGGCTTTTTGGGGGTGAACTCGCATACCGCCGCTGTCACGTCCTTGGGGATATCCACCAGCACCGGGCCCTTGCGGCCGCTCTGTGCAATACGGAAGGCAGAGCGCATGGTATCGGCCAGCTCTTCCACCCGGCGCACCGTGAAGTTGTGCTTGGTAATGGGCATCGTGATGCCCTCAATGTAGGCTTCCTGAAAGCCGTCCTTACCAAGGCCCGCCGTGGCTACGTTGCCGGTGAAGGCCACCATGGGCACCGAGTCCATATAGGCCGTGGCAATGCCGGTGACCAGATTGGTGGCACCCGGGCCGCTGGTGGCCAGCACCACGCCGGTGCGGCCCGTTGCGCGGGCATAGCCATCGGCCGCATGAGAAGCGCCCTGCTCGTGGGCGGTCAGCACATGGTGGATGCGGTCAGAATTCTTATACAGCTCGTCGTACAGGTTCAGCACAGCACCGCCGGGGTAGCCGAAGATGGTGTCCACGCCCTGTTCGCAGAGAACTTCAACAAAAATTTGCGAACCATTTAACTGCATGGTAAGTTGCTCCTGTTCCTTTTCCTCTTACACTCTCAACAAAATTTCCCTCAGACACGTTACTTTTCGCATCTTGCTTTCCAATTTGAACGTTGGGTCAATTATACTATAAATCGGGCCTTTGTCAATCGACGATTTGTAAAGTGAATCAGCCGAAAGATGAAGATAATTGAACACACCCTTGCAGACAGCCTTCTCTGAGTGTATAATCTGGTAAAAACCTCTCCGTCAGCCTGCCCGGTTCCTCTGACCGGGGAAGCAGGTGAAATGTGCCGGAGAGGTCCTGTCAAGAGGAGAGTCTGATGATGCAACTTCGTGAATGGAACGCCCGGCTCCACGGGCTCGTTGTTTTCCGTGCCCTGCTGGGCGACCCTGTTGTGGCAAAGCTGGCAGCGCTGACCGACCGGCTGGAAGCGGCTGACGACAGCATCGCCCCCCTGTGCGATGCTGTGGCCGCCTTTGAAGCCACCCTGTTTGCCCACACCACCAATCTGGGCGATTATCTTTCCAACGCCGTGCTGGAGACCGAGACCTTCTGTGTGCGGCAGGCCGCCGCGGGCCAGCTCTCCCCTGTGATGGAGGCCGCCCTGAACAGTGAGCTGAACTTTTTGCAGAAGCTCTGCGGCCTGACGCTGGACGCACTGCTGGAAGCTGCCGACCGGCAGAACCGGGAGCTGGCGTTCCTGCCCCGCTGGGAGGCAAGGCAGCTCGACCTGACTGCCGCCTACAACCAGCGGATGCGGGAAGCCGGGAAGAAAGGCTACGGCATGTTTGCCAAGCACCACGTGTTCACGGTGGAGAACGGCCAGCTGGTACCCGTGAAGTACCCCGACCCCCAGAAGCTCAGTGAGCTGCCAGGCTACGAGAAGGAGCGGGAAAAGGTCATTGCCAACACCCGCGCCCTGCTGGCCGGTTCCCCCGCCAACAATGTTCTGCTCTACGGCGATGCAGGCACCGGCAAATCCAGCACGGTCAAAGCCATTGCCAATGAGTACGCCGCCGACGGCCTGCGGCTGGTGGAGGTCAAGAAGAACCAGCTCTACCAGATCCCCGACCTGATGGATCAGCTGGCGGCCAACCCCCTCAAGTTCATCCTCTTCATCGATGACCTGAGCTTCTCCTCCAACGACGACAATTTTGCCGCCCTGAAAGCCATCCTTGAGGGAAGCGTAGGCGGCCGGGCCCGGAACATTGCGGTGTACGCCACCTCCAACCGCCGCCACCTCATCAAGGAGACCCTGACCGACCGCACCGGCGACGACATCCACGAAGCCGACACCCGGCAGGAGCTCATGAGCCTTTCGGCCCGGTTCGGCCTGACCGTGACCTTCCAGCGGCCGGAAAAAGCCCGGTTCGAGACCATCCTGGAGGAGCTGGCAAAACAGCACCACGTCGATATGCCCATGGACCAGCTGCTGGTCAAGGCCGAGGCCTTTGCCATCCGCGCCGGCGGCCGCAGCCCCCGCGTGGCCAAGCAGTTCATCGAGCAGTGTGAGGCCGGTGTGCAGAAGTAACACTTCTGCCCGGCACGCAGCAAAGCACCCGCAGACGTTTTCCGCGTTTCCAGCGCCGGAAAACGCCCTTGCGGGTGCCTTTTTTCTGCCGCAGTTTCCCGCAAAAAAGTCGCATGAACGCCGCAATTAGTTTGTCGTTATTTTAACGACAAACTCCCGTCAAAAGTTTCACAAAATCGCCGTGAATTCGTGAAAATTTTGACTTTTCAAGAATCTTTGTCTATTTTTTATTTATCGGCAAAAAGGCTTGATTTCCGGCAAACAGCGGACTATAATATGGCCAAAATCAGCCCGGCGGGGCGCAGCTCCTCCGGGCACATTCTGGAGGATAACTATGGGCTTTTTAACGGGTAAGACCGCACTCATCACCGGTGCAGGGCGCGCAGTCCTGCAGGATGGCAGCTGCGGTTCCATTGGATACGGCATTGCTACGGCCTACGCAAAAGAGGGTGCAAACCTTGTGATCACCGGCCGCAATGTGAAAAAACTGGAAGAGGCCAAGCAGGAGCTGGAGAGCAAGTACGGCATCAAGGTGCTGCCGGTGCAGGCCGATGTGTGCGCCGGCGGCGACAACGAAGCCACCGTGCAGCGCGTGGTGAAGCAGGCCGTTGACGCCTTTGGCGGCATTCAGGTGCTGATCAACAACGCACAGGCCTCGGCTTCCGGCGTCTCACTGGCCGAGCACACCACCGAGCAGTTCGACCTGGCCCTGTATTCGGGCCTGTACGCAGCCTTCTATTATATGAAGGCCTGCTACCCCTACCTGAAGCAGTCCCACGGCAGCGTGATCAACTTTGCCTCCGGTGCCGGCCTGTTCGGCAACTACGGCCAGTGCGCCTACGCTGCCGCCAAGGAGGGCATCCGCGGCCTGTCCCGCGTGGCCGCCACCGAGTGGGGCCCGGATGACATCAACGTCAACGTTGTCTGCCCGCTGGCCTGGACCGCCAAGCTGGAGCAGTTCCAGCAGGCTTACCCGGAGGCCTTCAAGGCCAACGTCAAAATGCCGCCCATGGGCCACTACGGCAACGCCGAACTGGAGATCGGCCGCGTGTGCGTCCAGCTGGCCATGCCGGACTTCAAGTTCATGTCCGGCGAGACCCTCACGCTGGAGGGCGGCATGGGTCAGCGCCCGTAACTTTGCGTTTTTCTTCCTTCTTCTCAATAGACAAAAGAGGCTGTGCCGGTGGGCACAGCCTCTTTTGTCTATCTGTTGCTTTTGGGCTCAGCCCCGCACCGCGATGCACTCGATCTCGAGCTTTGCACCCTTAGGGATGGCTGCCACCTGCACGCAGCTGCGGGCCGGGAACGGCTCTGCAAAGGCCTTGGCATACTCTGCGTTCACAGCCGCAAAGTCGTTGATGTCGGCCAGAAAGATCACAGTCTTGACCACATTGGCCATGGTCAGGCCGGCCTCGGCCAGAATAGCCTTGAGGTTTGCCAGGCTCTGTGCGGCCTGCTCTTCCACGGTATCGGCCATCTTGCCGGTGGCAGGGTCTACCGGGATCTGACCGGACACGAATACCATATTGCCCAGGTCCAGTGCCTGGCTGTAGGGGCCGATGGCGGCAGGTGCGTTGGGGGTAGATACGACTTTCATCGTGGTTCTCCTTTGTTTGTAGATTCATGATTTGAAACAGCCGTTGTTTCAAGCGGGCTGACTTATATTATAGCAAATCTTCAATGATACTTCCAATAGGATCCGGTATACTCTTTTGCTGCGGTCAGTGCATCCGGATGCTCAAACAGCAACACATACTGCGCATAGCCTGCATCCGGCGCAGAACTATTCATATAAAATTTGTTCATCTTATGAATCGGAGGCCCGGCACGGGTAGTACGGTAAAGCGTTGCTTTGTTCACATCCGATTTTCCCAAATCACCGATTTCAAACGTCAGACAGCCATCTATGACGGTCAGTTTTCCATTCAACGGCGTGTCAGTCTCCGCAAGGCGGCTCACGAAAGAGTTCTGCACACGGTACAGCTTTCCGGAATAGTCGGACATCAAAACGTGCGCCCCGCCAAACTGCCCATAATATTTTGCGTCCGGTCTCTGCTGATATTCCCACATGAAATGCTCATACAGGCAATTTTCCCGGTACGAACCATCGGGGCCACCCAGTTGCTCCGTTTCCCCTTTGAGGCGCTGTTGTTCCTGTGCTTCTTCCCAGCCCAGAAGAGCACGTTCCAGATAAACCGTCTGTGTCCCCAGCACAGTTTCAAGCTGTTTCGGTTTTGTCTGATACAGTTCAGCCAGCTGTGGCAGAAACTTCTCCTGAAAGGTCTGGAGTTGCAAAGAACTGAACGGGTTCTGTTCCCGAATCGCAGTTAGAAGCCACTGCGTTTGAGTATCTGCACTGCTAAAGTCATGGTTTTTCAGCAAATACTGACAAAGCGTCTGTATGTTACCGACATCATCTGTAATGTCGATCCCGATGATTGAAATTTTTTCTGCAGCATCCCTGCCGCTGTTCCAGTCGGCAATCCATGAATACAGCTCATAGTCCTCTTTGGAGAGCGTGCACCGATCAAGCCAATCCGAAAAGGAAAGTCTCCCCTGCACGGTTTCATTTTCAAGAAATGCCGTGGCATATCCACTTTCCTCTACAAGAACACGAACCCCCTTTTCTTTTACAAGGTATTGGAACAAAGCATTGCGGAATTGCTGATATTCTGTGCAGCGATGGGTTTCTCCAAAGAAATAGACCTGCGCGTTCTCGTAGCGGAGCATTTTAGAAAGACCCGCACCGGTAGCAAGATTGATCACCTGAGAGTTTCCCGGATAAAACGCAAAAATAAGTGCCAAAAGAACAGCCAGCAAAACCACACCGGCGAGAACCCGTTTTTGCATGCTGCATCCTCCCCGTGAAAAAAACATCGTTCAAACTCTGCCAATACGTTTTATTTTTCTTTATAGTTTTTCCAATACCGGCCTGGCTGCTCCTCACTGGCCGTGACCTGAGACGGATGCTCGAACAGCAACGCATACTGTGCGATTTTTTCATCCGGGGTGTCGGGAGCTTCGGCATAGAACTTTCCGCTTTCGGAACCAGGGTTCTTTGCAAGGGCGGTATTGTATAAGGTAAGGTGATTGGTATCAGTCTCCCCCAACTCCCCGATCTCATGGGTGATTGCACCGTCGATCACGGTCAGCTTGCCATCAAGAAAGCTGTTTTTCCCAGCCATCCGGGACACAAAGCTATTGTTGATTCGGGACGATCCTTCTTTTTGCACATAGTTTTCCATCTGAACGTGTGCTGCGCCGAACGAACCAAAATACTTTGCGGTCGGATTTTCCTCATAGACCCTCCGGAGGTTCGCATACAGGGCATCCTCCCGATACGCCACGGCGGGGCCATCCAGCTGGAGATCCGGCTGATAGTCGTTCAGCTTGTAGCACTCCTGTCCCTGCTGCCAACCCTGAAGCATGCGTTCCAGATGGATTGCCTGATCTCCCAGCGCCAGTTCAATCTGTTCCGGGTTTGTCTGGTACAGTTCGATCAGCTGCGGCAACAAACTGTTCTCAAAGCGCTGCTGAAACTGGCATTTCTGGGTGCTGATCAAAAGCATCTGCGTCTTTGTATCTGCCGCAGAAAAATCACAGTCTCTCAGCAAATACCGGCAGAAGGCATAGACCATCCCGATCGAATCGGTGATATCAATACCGACAATGGATATCTTATCCCTCTCCGGTCTATTCTGATTGAATTCTGACATCCACCGGAACAACTCATAGTCCTCTTTGGATACGACAAACTGATCGTATCCGTACTCGTCGGCAAAGGACAACTGGTTCTGCACTGTTTCGTTTTCGAGAAAGCCGCTTGCATAGCCGTGCTCCATCAAAAGAACACGCACGCCCTTTTTCTCTACAAGGTACTTGAACAGTGCATTGCGGAACTGCTGATATTCTGTGCAACGATGTATTTCTCCAAAGAGATAGACCTGCGCGTTCTCATAGCGGAGCATTTTAGAAAGACCCGCACCGGTGGAGAGGTCGATTTCCTGAGAGCTTCTCGGATAAAGTTCAAAGACAAGGGCACAAAGGATGACGAGCGACAATGCAAAAGCGAAAAATTTCCTGCGCAAAATAACCCCTCCCGTAAAAAGAGAATCCACAAAACGTCGTGTCATTATTTTTACGCATGGGGATTGGATTGTCCACATTCCGGGAATGAACACGGGTTTTCTTGTCATGAAACCGGCAATTGCAGCTTTCACGCCACAGACTGCAAGTTCAGCGCAGCCCTATTATCAGCAGCCCTCTGCTGAAATTGCATTGACTTGAAGGGAGCACTGCGTTATTATGAGTAACAAAACCGGTCTGTGTTATCCGGAAGGAGGTTGCCGATTGAATTTACTGATTTGTGATGATGAGCCCGCTGTCGTGGAGCAGGTTTCTGCATTGCTCCGAGACCATTGCAAAAAAAGCGGCATCTCTGCGCACTTTTATCCTTTCAGTGATCCCAGCGCGATCAAAGACCTTTCTTCCTATGATCTTGCATTCCTGGACATCGACATGGGCGATTCCAGCGGCATTGACCTCGCACGGACTCTTCGCAGGGAAAACCCCGGAGTCGTTATCATCTTTCTCACAAACTTTATCCAATACGCTCCAGAAGGGTTTGAGGTACAGGCATTCCGGTATCTTTTGAAACGTGATATGACCGAAAAGCTGATTCCTTATTTTGAAGCCGCAAGCAAAGAAGTCGTTCAACGAAAGAGGATCCTCACCATTTCGGTCCATTCCGAACCAATCGACATTCCCGTAAGTCACATCCTCTATCTGGAGGCCAATCTGCGGGTCATCATCGTGCACCTGATCCATGACGAGCGAACGGAGTATCATTTCTACGGCAATCTGTCCGATCTGTCAAAAAAGTTGGAGGACCTCGGTTTCCTGCGCGTTCAACGCTCATTTTTGGTAAACATGGAGTACATCGTGCAGCTGCAATACGAAAAGGTGAGCCTGATCGGCGGGATCGTTTTGCCTTCAAGCGCTAAGAACCACAAGGAACTGAAGCAGCACTATCTGCTGTGGCGGGGGAAAAACCGATGGGCGATTTCTTGAGTTTTCTTTATACCGTGGTCGATTCCCTTTCGCTGATCCTCTTTTTGGATGCATTTGCTGAACGACGCTGGAGTGACCGGAAATTCACCATCGGTGTCGTCAGCTTCATCATGCTAAACTTCTGGATTCTGAAAGTTCCGCTGATCTTCTTTCACCGCAATCAGGCCATAAAAATCGGGATGATCCTTTTATCCTACACGTTCAGTGCACGGGTGTTGTACACCAAAATTTCCAGTAAACTGCTTTTGCTTCTTGTCGGTGTAGAATATCTTATCACTTACTACCTGTCTTTCGGGCTGGGCATGCTAGGTGCTTTTGTCTGTGGGATGGACGGTGAATCGTTCCGGTCGAGTTTTCCGCTCATGATCGTCTACGGGATCATCAACTATTCCACAGAATTGTTCCTGGCCTATCTATTCCGAAAGCTCATGAAGCAAAAAGCATTTCCGGGAGCGCGGAACCGACTGAATGAATCGCAATTGGGGTTTTACTTTTTGTTCCCATGCACATCCTTTTTCATGCTGGGGATCCTGCTGTATATCACAACCGGGAAACCGGTAGGCGAAGGTGTAATTGCCTTTACATGTGGCTTGATCCTTGCGGCGAATGCTGCTCTCCTGTACCTCTTGGACCGGATGGAACGAGCCATCGAAACCAAGGAAAATCTTTTGGCACTGGGGCAGCAGATTCAACTGCAGGCCAAAAATATGGAAGCGGCGAGCAGACTTTATGCAGAACAACGTCACAAGGTCCACGATTTCAGAGCACACCTCAACACGGTCCAAAGCCTTTTGCTGAATCAGGAGTATGAAGCTGCCGAGCAATATTTGCGTTCCGTAACCACCATGCAGACCGACCGGCTGTTCCTGGTCAACTCGCACCATGCGATCCTCGACGCGCTCTTCAACACCAAAGCGACCGAAGCGATCAAAAAAGGGATCAGCATCGACTTTGAGGTGAACGATCTTTCCACATTGCCATTGGATGTATCGGATATGGTCGTGCTCTTTGCCAATCTGCTGGACAATGCAACGGAAGCCTGTGAAAAACTCGAGAGCGAAAAGACGATTCATGTTTCCGCCGTACTGAGACAGAGCTTCTTTTTTTCCGTCCGGAACACATCCGCTCCGGTAAAGATCCATGACGGGAACATCCGAACGACAAAATCCAATCCCGCTCTCCACGGTTTTGGTCTCTCCAACATCAAACTCATTCTGAACAAATACGCAGCAGACTTTATTATGGACTATGCCGATGGATGGTTTCAGTTTACCGGGGAAATCGAGCTGTAACCGTTCAAACTTCCCATGAAAAAATGGCCCGCGTTTTCACGCAGGCCATTTTTTATCGGATCATACGCGCTCACTCACCAGCTGGAAGCCTTCTTTGGTCAGTTCGGCACGGATCTGTTCGATCTGGGCCGCGTCGCGGGTCTCCAGCGTCAACTTGAGGAAGCAGCTGGAAATGGGCATGTTGGGGTCGGAACCGTCGTGCAGCACCGACACCACGTTGCTGCCGCAGCGGGAGACGATCTCGGCCACACGCTGGAGCTGGCCGGGCTTGTCCTCCAGAGCAATGGTCAGGTTGGCCTTGCGGCCGCTCATGACCAGGCCGCGGGTGATCACGCGGCTGAGGATGTTCACGTCGATGTTGCCGCCGGAGATGACACACACCACCTTCTTGCCCTCAATGGGCAGCTTGTGGAACAGGGCCGCAGCCACGGGCACCGCACCGGCACCCTCGGCCACCAGCTTCTGGTTTTCCATCAGGGAGAGGATGGCGGCGGCGGTCTCGTCCTCGCTCACCGTCACGACGTCGTCCACATACTGCTCGCAGAGCTGGTAGGTCAGCTCGCCGGGAGTCTTGACCTGAATGCCATCGGCAAAGGTGGAGGCAGCCTTCAGGGTCTGATACTTGTGCTCGTGCAGGCTGCGGTACATACTGGGGGCACCCTCGGCCTGTACGCCGTACACCTTGACCTCCGGGCGCAGGCTCTTGATGGCAAAGGCCACGCCGGAGATCAGGCCGCCTCCGCCCACCGGCACGATGACTGCATCCAGATCCGGCAGCTGATCCAAAATCTCCAGACCGATGGTGCCCTGGCCTGCAATGACCTGCTCGTCATCGTAGGGGTGGATAAAGGTCATGCCGGTCTCTTCCTGCAGCTCCACGGCCTTGTCGTGGGCGTCATCGTAGGTGCCAGGCACCAGGCAGACCTCTGCGCCTAGATTCTTGGTATTTTCCACCTTCATGATGGGGGCACCGTCCGGCATGCAGACGATGCTCTTGATGCCACGGCGGGTGGCGGCCAGCGCCACACCCTGCGCATGGTTGCCGGCCGAGCAGGCAATGACGCCCTTGGCGCTTTCCTCGGGCGAAAGCTGGCTGATCTTATAGTAAGCACCGCGCACCTTGAAGCTGCCGGTGGCTTGCAGGTTCTCGGTTTTCAGGTAGAGCTGGCAGTCCTTGGACAGCTTGGGGGCCTCGATGAGGTCGGTCTTGCGGGCAACGTCCTTGAGCACAAAGGCGGCGTGGTAGATTTTATCCAGAGTCAACATGACGATTCCTTCCCTTTTTCGTTTCCGTGATGGCATCCAGTATATGTTACCAAAATTGTTTTGTCAAATGAATTTCGTTCACGATAGAAGCACATAAAAAGAGAACTGCCGCAGACGTTTCGTCCACAGCAGTTCTCTGCCTTGTTTTTTATGCGGTTATGTTGTTGGCATCAACGGCCGCGTCCGCCGCCGCCGCCATGGAAGCTGCCGCCGCCCATGCCCCCAAAGGAGCCGCCACCGCCAAAACTGCCGCCGCCAAAGGAACCACCACCGAAGCCGCCGCTGCGGGGCGGGGTACGGCGCGGCGGCGGAGAGCTGCGCGGGCCGGGACCGCCAAAGCCGCCATAGGGGCCGCCCGGCGGGGGCGGGGGCGGGTTGCGGCGTCCGCGCGGCGGACGGGGTCCTCTGTGCCGGGGGCCGCCAAAGCACCAGAACAGGCCGCTCAGCGGACCGGAGAAGGTGTACACGATCACCGACACGATGATGAGCAGCAGGATGATCGTGAACAGGATGGTGACAAAGCCCAGCAGAATGTCGCCAAAACCGCCGCCGCTGCTGTTGTCATCATAAGCAGGCTCGTTGTAGGAGCCGTTGTTCGTGTTCCCGTCCGAAAGGCTCACGCCGTAGATGTCCGCGATGGTCTGGGCCACGTTCCGGGCGCAGGTGGTCACGGCGTCGTCATAGTCCTGCCGGACGAAGTCGTCCTCCATGGTCTGGGCAAGGGCACTGGCCTGACTTTCCAGCGTGGTGTTGCGGAAACCGTCACCTGTGGCAATGTAGTAATCGCCGTCGGCGTACTGCTGGGTCTCCATGACCAACAGGATCAGCACACCATTATTGCCGGTAGAAGAACCAATGCCCCAGGCATTGGCCGCCTGCAGGGCATATTCCTCTGTGGTGCAGCTTCCGGTGTAATCCACCGTCAGCACGCCGATCTGCGCCCCGCTGCAGCTGCTTTCCAGCTGGGCGTTCAGGTCGGTGATGGTCTGCACGGTGCTGCTGCTCAGGACGTTGGCATCGTCCACCACACACTGGCCGCTGGGCAGCGAGGGCAGGTCCGCCTTGGCTGCATAGGCCGGGCTGAGGGTGGCCAGACACACCACCCACACCAGCACCAAAGCACCGATCTTTTTTACAATGTTTTTCATGCGAAGGGCTCAACCTCCTTCACGCCGGCAAGGCCGCCCAGCACATTGGCCGGGAACCCGCCGACTTCGTTCTGATAGTTGTAGACTGCTTCGTTGTATTTCAATGTGCCGATGATGGTGCCTGCGCTGTTGAACTGGCCATACTGGCCCTGCACAGCGCCCATCTTCATGGGGTCGGCGGCCTGCTCCTGCAATTTGGCATAGAGCTGGTCGATGGCCTTGCCCAGCGTCTCGTTGGCCTGATACAGCGCGTGCATGGAACTGCCGTTGTAGTAGCTCAGGGAGGTCAACGCCTGACTCTTTCCGCCAGACTGCACGGCGTCCAGACAGGCCGAAAAGTCATCCAGCGCCGCCTGCGCGGTCTGTACTTCCGCATTGTCGGCCCCCAGCGTATTGCCGGCGGTGGTGATGACGTTTGCCGCCGTATTGGCCCGGGCGGTCAGTTCCTCGCTGAGGTTGTAGCCGTTGTCGGCAGACACGCCCACCGTGAACCACTGCCGGGCCGTGTTGTATTTGCTGCGCACCTTGGCACTGCCAAAGCCTGCAAAGGCCGCCAGCATCACCACGATGCTCAGCGCCAGGGCCACGGCCTGCCGGGTGAGGGCGGCGGGCAGTTTTGCTTCCAGCCCGGCCAGCTTCTGCTGCAGCGGGGTCAGCTGCACGGCCTGCTCCGGGCTGGCCTTTTCGCGGTAGCTGCCCGCGTCAAAGCCGCCGGGGGTGCCGGTCTGCTTGGGGTTAAAATCTGCGTTTGCCATTTCAGCTCCGGATCTCCATCATTTTGGATTTCAGTTCGTCCTCGATACGGGTCAGTTCCTGCTCGGCGGCAGCGCGCTTTGCGCGGCCCTCGGTCTGGATCTTGTTCAGCTCGTCCAGCGTCTCGATCAGGCTCTTGTTGGTCTGCTGCAGGGTCTCGATGTCCACCACGCCGCGCTGGGACTCCTTGGCCGTCTCGATGGTGCCCAGCTTGAGCGCCTCGGCGTTCTTCTTGAGCAGGTCGTTGGTCATGTCGGTGACGGCACGCTCGGCCTGCATGGCCTGCTGGCTGTGGGCCAGGCCCAGGGCCAGCACCATCTGGTTCTTCCACAGGGGGATGGTGTTCACGATGGTGGACTGGATCTTCTCGGCCATCATGGTGTTGTTGTTCTGCAGCAGGCGGATCTGGGGGCCCATCTGCAGGCTGATGTTGCGGGTAAGCTCCAGATCGTACAGCTTCTTTTCAAAGCGCTCGCACTGGTCGGCCAGGTCGCGGGCCGCCTGGGCGTCCTCCGGCAGGCCGGAGGCCTTGGCCTTGTCCATGGCCTGCTGCAGCTCCCCTGCACGCACCTCGGCCAGCTTCTTTTTACCGGCCAGAATGTACATGCTGAGCTCCTTGAAGTAGGCCATGTTCAGGTCATACATCTTGTCCAGCATGGCGATATCCTTGAGCAGCTGCACCTGATGGGCCTCCAGCATGCCCTGGATATTCTCCACGTTGGTCTCGGCCTTGTTGTACTTGGTCTTGAGGGCGTCGATCTGGTCGCCCTTTTTCTTGAAGAAGCCCAGAATGCCCTTCTGCTGCTCTTCGCCTGCGTCAAAGCTCTTCAGCTCGCCGATCAGGTCGGTGATCATATTGCCCACTTCGCCCAGGTCCTTGGTGGACACCTTGGAAAGAGCTGCTTCGGAGAAGTCACCGATCTTCTTCTGGCAGGCGGAGCCGTACTGCAGCACCTGCTGGCTGTTGGTGATGTCGATCTTCTCCGCGAACTGATCCACCATGGCCTGCTCTTCCGGGCTGAGCTTGACCTGTGCCTCGGGGGCAGCGGCGGGTTCCGGCTGTTTGGGCTGGGCCTGCTCCTGTGCCGGAGCCGGGTCCAGCGTCAGGGTAGGCACAGCGGGTGCGTCGAGGTCAAAGTTGAACGTGTTGTCTGCCATAGGAGATTCCTTCCTTTCCAGTATATCCGTTTATTTACTCAGTCCCTGCCCTTTGAGCATGTTCTGCAGCACGGTCAGGTCTGCCGACAGGTCCATGCTTTCTGCGGCGTACAGTGCATCCAGCTGGTTTTCAAAGGCCGTAGCAATGGAGGACGCATTGTGCTCCACCTCGGCACGGATGGCGGCGGCGTTCTCGCCGCGCACCCCCTGCCGGGCCAGCTGCGCATACTGCTGCAGCACATTCACGGCGTCCGGCAGATAGTAGTTGGCAAAGCGGCGCACCTGCTTTGCCTTGGCAGGGTTGGCCTCCACCACTTCCACAATGGAGCGTCCGGCCTTTTCCATGCGGGTCATGGCGGCGGACAGCTGCGGGTCGGGCAGGGATTCGTTCAGGCTGTGCAGAGTGTCCAGCTTCTGCTGGATGTCTGCCAGCATGGCGTCCACGTCTTCCACACCCGTGTGGAAGGGCACCTCGGTTTCCACCACACGGGGCGGGCAGACCTTTTTGGCCGCCAGGAATGCCGCCGCAGCGGCTGCCAGCGCCGCCGCAAGGGCCCACAGCCGGTACACCGGCAGCACCGCGCACAGCACCACGAACACCAGCGCCGCCGCGTAGTACGGCAGGACACTGGGTTTCCGGGTGCGGATGATCTTGCTCATGGTCGTTCTCCTTTTCCGGGGCAGGTGCCCCTTATAGTACCCATAATACAACCCTTTGCGAAAAACGCAAGCGGATTCATGAAGAATTTACAGCTTGGCAATTATTTGGCGATCCAGTCTGCCAGCGCCGTGCCCCACACCTGCCGCAGCATCTCCGGGCGGCAGGCCGCATTGGCCGGGCTGGTGCTGGGCAGTTTGACCGCCGCAAGGCCGGTGACCGGCTGCAGATACTTTGTATAAATGCGATAGGCCGTGGCCCCGTTGCAGAACACCGCCTCAATGGGCACCTTCTGCAGCAGAGCGGCGATGTCGTTGGGCACCACGTCCCGGATGGATGCATCCGACGCCCCGGTGATGGTGCAGCTTTCCAGCGTGTCCCACAGGGCCAACCCATGGCGCAGGATGATCTGCTTTTTTGCTTCGATGTCCTCCCGCTTCGGCACCGGCTCCCCGGTCAGGGCGGCCATCATCGGCCAGAAGCGGTTCTGCGGGTGGCCGTAATAAAAGGCCATCTCCCGGCTTTTGGGGCTGGGCCAGGTGCCCAGGATCAGCGCCCGGCTATGCTCATTGTACACCGGCGCAAAGCTCATTGGCCGCCTGCACTTTCGATCTGTGCCCAGGCCGAGCCCAGGTCCCGGCCGGAGGGCTCCGCTTTCGGGCCATCAAACCAGAGTTCCTCGATCAGCGCCGCCAGGCCGTCCTCCCGCACATCACCGATCACCCGGTCGGCAGCGGCCTTTGCATCCTCGGTGCCGTTGGCCATGCACACGCCCAAGCCTGCCGTGCGCAGCATGCTCAGGTCGTTGGCCGAGTCTCCCGCCGCCACCGTCTCTTCCAGCGGCAGGTCCAGCCGGGCACACAGGTCGGTCAGGCCAACGCCCTTGTTCATGCCGCCGCGCACGATGTCGTAAAAGCAGTAGCCGTCGGCGTTTTTTGCGCCCACCTGCATCCAGTTCAGGTTCAGATGGCCGTATTTTGCCATGAAGTCTGCTACATGTTCCGGCGGCACCGCGGCAAACGCCGAATGCGGCATGTCGATGAGGTGCCGGTCCTGGTCCTCGCCGTCCACGCAGGTCAGGCCGCTGCTGCCCATCTTTGCGTAATTGTTGCGCAGGGCCTCGTACTCACAGTACACATAGCAGGCATCCCGGAAATTGAACTGCAGCGGGTAGTTGTAATCCTCGCAGAAATCCACCAGCGCGTACATTTCCTCGTTGGTGAGGGGGTGTTCCGCCACCACGGTGCCCTTGGCATCGGTCACACAGGCACCGTTGCAGGTAACGATGTAATCCGGCCGGATGCCGCCCAGCTGCTCCCTGTGCACGCAAGGATAGGCGCGGCCGGTGCTCAGCGCAAATTTCACCCCGGCGGCCTGCAGTTTTTTCACGGCCTTTACCACCGCCGGGCGGGGCTTCGGCTCCCCAAAGGGCACCAGTGTATTGTCAAAATCGCTTACCAGAAGTTTGTATTGCATGCTTTTCTCCTTCACGGGTCACTGTTTTCTACCAGTATACCACAAATCGGCCCGCCGTGGGGACTTTTGGCATACAAAAAACGGGAGCTATCTCTCCCATGAGACAGCTCCCGCTTTTTGTGTTACAGTACCTCGCCCCGGAACAGTCCTTCCAGGGTAGGCATCCAGCCGTCGGCCGTGCGCTGGGCCAGGCCGTTTTCCACCGCCTTATCCAGCAGGGTGGAAAATTCCTGCGGCAGTTCCTGCCCGAACCGCTCCCGGAACAGCGGCTCCACCACGCCGTCGTTCAGCTTCATGCGGCCCCGCAGGTAGCGCAGCATCAGCGCGTTCTCGTCCAGCTGCGCGGCCTGCGCCGTGAGCTTTTCAAAGTCACCGGCATTCTTGATATAGAGCTTGAGATTGTTGGTGTTGCGCACGGCATAGCCGTCGTACACCGAACCGCCGTTGACGCCCATGCCGATGACGTCATCCCCGTTCCACTCCATGGCACGGGCGCGGTACTCGTAGCCGGGGCGGGCAAAGCACCCGGCAGCATACATCTTGTAGCCGTTCTCCGGCAGGTACTCGCAGGCATAGCGGAACATCTCGAACCGCTCCGCCGCGTTGGGCATGCCCTCGGCATCGGTCACGGCCAGCGGCTCTGCCGTGATGTGCCCGGCCTGCATGATGACCGCCGCGTGCAGGCTGTTGTGCCAGCTCTGCATCGTCTGCCCCGGGATGCCGTAGTTCAGGGTCAGGCCCACATTGTTCAGGTGGAACTTTGCCAGAAACAGCATGGCGTTGCGGATATGCTGCGCGTTGTGGGTGCAGCCCAGCGCCTTCAGCTCGGCGTCGTTGTCCGAGCGCATCATCAGTTCGGTGCGGTTGGGGTGGCCGGACGCGATGCCCGTGAGGGACGGCGTGCCGATGGTGACGGGCAGCGAGTCGTAGCTGACCTCTGCCCCCTGCGCCACCGGCAGATGGGTGCGCACCGTGCGCAGCACATCGCCCAGCAGGTCCGGGGCCATCACGCTGGCGCTGCCGCCGCTGAGGTGCACGGCCCGGATCTCATAGCCGTCCAGTTCTCCCTCATAGGAGAGCACCTCCCGCTTGAGGGCGTCCATATAGGCGTTTTTTTCCGCATTGGAGCCCACCGCGTTGAAGTGCGCGAGGTAGTTTTCCGGGCGGATGCAGTAAGGGATGTGCAGGTCAAGCACGAGCGGTTTTGCCATGGTGATGCTCCTTGTCGTTTTTTATAAAGTATACACGCATTCATGCAAAAGGGGAAGCCCTGTAACGGGGCTTCCCCAGAGAAGAAGAAAAAGAAACGCGTCAGAAGAGATCAGTGGGGACCGCCGGGGCCGCCGGGGCCGCCTGCGGGTGCCTCCATGGCCTCCACGGGCTCACCCAGGAACTTCTTGTCGGAAGCCACCTGATGGCCTGCGGTCCAGCCGTGGGTCATGGCCATACCGACCGAGTTGCCGGCGAACGGAGTGCTGTAGCCAAAGCCGTAACGACCGCCCAGGCAGTTGCCGGCCACATACAGGCCCTCGATGGGCTCCCAGTCCTTGTTCAGGACGTTCTGGGTCTCATCGGTGATGACGCCGCTCATGGTGACCATCATCGGGTTGGAGGAGTGGCCGGTGGAGCTGGTGCCGCCGAAGAACGGAGCGGTGTCGATGGGCACCATGTACGGTGCATCCTTGCCGTAGTCGCTGTCCACACCTGCATAGCACAGCTCGTTGTAGTGTGCGATGCTGTCCAGGAAGTTCTGCTTGGCAGCGCCCTTGTAGCCCAGCAGGTCTGCCAGCTCGTCCAGGGTGTCGGCACGGTAAACGGTACCGGCCATCTGGGTGCGCTCGGCCAGGTTTGCAATGGTAATGGTGTTGGCCTGGCCGGACACGGTGTTGTTCATGTCCTGCTCGACCTTATCCCAGTAGTCCTGCATGCCAAAGTTGGGTGCGCCGTGGTCCAGCGGAGCAGCCTTCAGGGTCTTGGCCCAGTTGGCGTCGGTGACGTAGCAGGCCAGACCGGCGGGCTGACGCAGGCAGGTGGCCTGCATCTGAGCAATGGCGCCCTCGTTCATGAAGCGCTTGCCGCGGCTGTTCAGCATCAGCATGGGAGCGGTGCCCCAGGGGCCGGAAGCGCCGCCGCCGATGGCCATCCAGCCACGGGGGGTGGGCTCGATCATGCCGCCTGCCCAGCAGGCCATCTTGTGGCCCTGGCCGTTGCGGGTGCCTGCAGAGGCCCAGCTGTCAGCGGTCGCGCCGCTGCGCTCAGCCCACTCCATGCCCTCGTTCAGCAGTGCCCAGCACATCTCGGGGTTGCCGATGAAGTCGCCTGCGCACAGGATGACGCCCTTGTTGCAGTTGTAGCGGTAGTAGGTGCCGTCTGCGCCCTTGGCGTACACGCCGGTGACCTTGCCGCTCTCGTCCTGGATGAGCTTGATGCCCTCGCGCTCAAAGTCCCAGGCACAGTTGGGGGTCTCCTGCACATACTTGACGATGTACTTGTGGATGTACTCGATGTTGTTGCCCTGATAGCCGTAGAACTGGGCGTTGCAGGGCCAGGTCAGGTAGCCGCCGCAGCTGATGGGGTAGCTGGCCTTGTGCTGGCCGTAGGCAGCCTGGGTGTTGCACAGGGGATAAGAGAACATATCGCTCATGTCGTAGTGACCGGCACCGCCTGCGGGCTCGCCGTCCACCCACTGGTCGCCGGTCTTGCCGTCGCCGGCAGCCTTGGGCACGATGACAGCGGTATCGGCCAGATACACGTCGCTGTCGTTGGCCTTGCGCTCTTCCTCATAGGAGTCGTAGATCTCCTCGTAGCGGTCGAACATCTGGCCGGAATACTGCACGAAGTTCTTGATGATCTCGGGGTTCACACGGCCTGCGGCACGCTTGCAGAACTCGGAGGTGATGGCACCGGTGTCATAGGGGCCATAGCCGCGCTCGATCAGCAGCTTGGAGTTGACGTGGCCGATGTCCTCGCCGTACCAGCCGCCCATGTTGGTGCCGGTGCCGTCCAGGTCCACGAAGTTGCCCCAGGGCTGCTTTTCAATGACCGCCACAGTAGCGCCCTCGTCCACAGCGCCAAAGGCTGCGCCCACGCCGGCATGGCCGCCGCCCACAACGATCACATCATAGGTACCTGCATCCTCGTACTTGTCGGGGTCAGCCGGAGCCTCACCCAGCCAGTCGCCGGGGCCGCAGTAGCCGGGCACACGGCCGGTCACTTCGGTCGTCTCAGGCTTTTCCACCTCGGTGCCGGTGGCCTGTGCGATACAGTCGGCCACGCACTCCTGGATGGCGCCCACGGAGGCCACCAGCGTGCAGCTGGTCACAGCGTCCACATCGGCGCTCTGGCCCTCCACGATGGCCTTGGCCATGGCAGTCTTTTTGTCGTCGGTCAGCAGGTCCTGCTCACCGGAGGAAGTGATCTCGCAGGCGGTGATGCTGTTGGCATCAAAGGTCATGGAGACACCGATCTCGGAGTAGGAGATGGTCTTGGAGGCAGAATAGGTGCCCGGGGTGTACTTGTCCTCGGCGGCTGCGGTGCTGCCGGAGGATGCGGCGGTGCTGCTGGAACTGCAGCCTGCCAGCAGACCCAGCGCAGCGGCACCGCTGCCAGCGGCAGCAATGTTGCGCAGGAAGCTGCGGCGAGAGATCTTGCTCTTCATTTGGTTACCTCTTTTCTTCTTTTGCACCGGTCTTGTGTAGGCCCGGCGCTCTTGTTACAAGTTTAACAGGTTTCGGCAAAGATTTGAAATACCAATAATTTGCCCGCTTATAACTTAAACGCATAAGGTGGTTGAGTTTGCACAAGAAATTTGTTATACTCTTGGCAAGGTTTCACAATTTTTGATGCAGGCAGGAGAAAAAGCGTATGACATTGCAGCAGATCATGTACTTTCAGCGGGTAGCCCGCTCCGGCAGCTTTACCAAGGCGGCGCGTGCCTGCTTTGTATCCCAGACAGCCATCAGCCGCCAGATCAGCGCCCTGGAAGAGGAGCTGCACGTCACCCTGCTGGAGCGCGACACCGCCCATGTCAAGCTGACGCTGGCCGGGGAGTATTTCTTCCAGCAGGTCAACGAGATCACGGCCCGGCTGGAAGAGGTCGTGACCCGGACCCAGACCATCGCCCAGGAGCAGCAGACCCACCTGACTCTGGGCATCCCCACTATTCTGGAGCAGCACGCCATCACCGGGATGCTCCGCCGGTACCACCGCCTGCACCCGGAAGTGCAGCTTTCCACCGTGGCCGGCTCCCGGCAGCAGCTGGTCAGCCAGCTGGTGGACCGGAAGATCGACCTGCTGGTCGCCATGGATTTTGACCTGCCCGATCTGGAGGGGCTGGACAGCATCATCCTGCAGCAGGTGCACGCCACCTGGCTGCTGCCGGCCGACCATCCCCTTGCCGGAGAAGAAAGAATTGCGCCTCAGCAGCTGCGGGGCGACACCCTGATTCTGACGCAGGAGGATCCACGAGGCAACACGGAAGAGCTGCTGCGCCAGTACTACAATCAGCTGGGTCTGAAAGGAAACCCGGTCCTTCACACCCGGACGCTGGAGGAGCTGTTCCTGCTGGCCAGCGCCGGGGTGGGCATCGGCCTGCTGCCCTCTTCCGCGCCCGGCTACCTGCGCCCGGACCTGTGCAGCGTGCCCATCGACGGCCCGCAGTGGAACTTCAACTTCCTGCTCATCTCCCGCCAGGAACGCAGCCGCGCCAGCGTGCGCGCCATGTTTGAACTGGCAGAACATTTATAAGGCAAAAATCCCCCGGTCCGCCTGCAGCGTGGACCGGGGGATCCTTTTGCCGTAAAACACAACAAAAAAGCGTTCTGAGAAATCTCAGAACGCTTGGTGGTTGCGGGGGCCGGATTTGAACCAACGACCTTCGGGTTATGAGCCCGACGAGCTACCAGACTGCTCCACCCCGCGATATTTACTTTTCGCTCATCAGCTGTTCGCTGACTGCTCAAGTATAATACCACAGGGCGGGAACAATGTCAACCCCTTTTTCCAAAAATTTTGAATTTTGTGCAGGAGGGGCTTGCCGCCCTTACTTCTTCCGCTTTTTGCGCCAGACGGCAAAGCCTGCGGCGGCGGCCGCGACCACCAGCACCACCGGCCAGGCACCGGCCAGCCAGACGGCCAGCTGCTGCAGGCCGTTTACAAAATTGGACCAGCCCTGTGCAAAGGCTGCACCGACGCTGCCCAGGAAGCTCTCATCGGTGGGGGTGTAGTTCTGCACCTCGCTCAGGTTGACGTACACGGTGCACTGCTGCACCTGATTGCTGTACCAGTCCAGCTGGCTCTGCCAGCTCTCGATCTGGGACTGCACGTCGGTCAGGCTGGTCTCGATCTGCAGCAGGTCGGACAGATTGTCGGCCTGGGCCTGCAGCTCCTGCAGACGGGTGCGCTGGGCTTCCAGATTGGCCAGCCGCGTTTCCACGTCCATGTACTGGGTGGTCACATCGTCGGCCTGCTGGCTCTTGTAGGTCACATTGCCCGCCTGCGCCACAGCATCCAGAAAGCTCTGGTAATTTTCTTCCGGCACACGGAAGGTCAGGTTGACGCTGCGGCTGGACCCGACGTCCGAATATTCACTGCTGGATTCCAGATACCCGCCTGCGTCATTCAGGGCAGCATCCAGTGCCGCGCGGGCCGTGTCGTAGTCCTTGCTTTCCAGGGTCAGGTTGGCGGTGTAGATGATCTTGGGGCTGGTGCTGACCTGCCGGTCCTCGGCGGCAGCAGCGTCGTTCTCAGAAAGAACGGCTGCCTGGTCCAGGTCATAGGTGACAGCCTCCGGGGTAGCGTCCAGCATGGCCTGCTGGGTGGTAAAGCCACCTGCGGTGGAAGCTGCGGAACTATTGGCCGAATACAGAGCCATGTTGCTGCTCTTTGCACCGATGTCCAGCTTCCCGGTGCTCAGGGCACCGTAGCCCAGCACGCATACGGCCAGACAGGCGGCCAGCGCGCCCGCATGCCGGACAGGGAAATGGATGAGCTTTGCCTTTTTGGGCAGTTCCTGCGGACGCACGACAGCCGTGTTGTCTGCCTGCGCCGGCATCATCGGGCGGTTTTTTTCCTCTTCGGGCAGGATGTCGGCCATGGCCAGCAGCTTTGCCTTCAGATCTTCCGGGGCGTGGAGGTCATCCGCCTCCATCTTGTACTCATACCACCTCATCTTCGATCTCCTCCTTCAGCATCGTCTGTAACTGCGCCCTTGCCCGCCGCAGCCAGCTCAGCACCGTGTTGGTGGGCACCTTCAGCATCCGGCCGATCTCCGCCGTGGTGTACCCTTCATAATAGTGTAAGTAAATGGCGTTGCGGTAATTCTCCGGCAGGGCCTTCACTGCATCCAGCACACTGCCGTCCTCCATCTGTTCCGGTGCGGGCAGGTTCTCGTCCAGTTCGGTATCCTTCTGGTGCGCCGCACGGGTCAGGTCCCGGCAGCGGTTGATGGCCACCCGCAGCAGCCAGGCTTTGAGATGCTCCTCACTCTCAAAGCAGCCCTCGTAATGCAGGAGCTTTTCAAATACATCCTGCACCACATCCTCGGCATCGGCCGTGCATCGGCAATTGTGCACGGCCGCGCGGTAAACGGCGTCGCTGTACCGCTGTACCGCCAGCGCGAACACTTCGTTTTTGGTCAGCTGTCCCATTGTTCAAACTCTCCTTTGACGCCCTCAACGGGCACGGTGGAAATACTTTCCACGGGGACATTTCACTCAAGAAACGGTTGAGCAGTCCCGATTATTGCGTATCATTCACAAACGTGCAACAAAACTTTTTTCACCCCGCCGCAGCGGCGTATCAGTTTTAGTATACCATGAACCTCTGCAAAACAAAAGGGGGAGCCGCCGCGTCTGCGGCAGTTCCCTCGCTGCTTCATTCTTTTTCCGGCCGGTCAGCGGCGGTAGACCCGCTGCAGCAGCGCCACCCGCTCTGCCAGAAAGGTCTCGGCCCTGGGGTGGGTCAGCCAGCACTTGCCCGCCGGGCTGCCCACCAGCCGCCGCCCCAGAGCTGCCGGGTCGGTGTCGATGGCCTCCACATCCTGCACGGTCAGCTGCAAAGTGAGTGCCGCCGGAACATCCGGCAGCGGCGGCAGCGGATCCTCCCACACAAAGGGCGGCAGCAATTGCAGCGCCGTCACGCTGCGGGTGCACTCCTCGGTGAGCAGCAGCGCCGCCGGGGCACCGTCGGCTGCCACCTGCAGGCTGCTGTACAGCACCTGCATCTGCACCGCCGCCTGCAGGCGGACAAAGCCCTCCCCTGCCTGCGGCGCAAGACGCAGATACTCCCGCGCTTCTTCCGGGTAGATCCGGCGCGCCGGGGCCTGCAGGCTGGCATACAGGGCAGGCAGCGCAAAGCAGCCTGCCTTGTCCAAAGCCTGCTGCACCAGCAGATAGAATTCGGTCAGCGGATGTGCCGGGTCCGGCTGTGCCATGCCGAAATCCGGCCGTGAAACGTGTCCTCCGCCCATACAGTCTTCCTTCCGTTCTCTCCCCTCTCCAGTCAATTGTAAACCCTGCGCAAACTTTTCTGTTGACCATTTGTCCGTTCACAGGCTATACTCTTGCACAGAACTGCCTTGCAAATTTTTACAGAGGGGAATTTTACTATGAAAAATCAAAAAATCACCACTTACCAGATGGCCGTTACTGCGGTGATGGCCGCCGTGCTGTGCGTACTCGGCCCGCTGACCGTGCCCATCGGAGCCATTCCCATCTCGCTGGCAAACTTTGTCATCTGCCTGACCGCCTGGCTGCTGGGCCCCAAGTTCGGCACCCTGAGTGTCGTCATCTATCTGGCCATCGGCCTGATCGGCGTTCCGGTGTTCTCCGGCTACGGTGCCGGTTTGGCCAAGGTGGCAGGCCCCACCGGCGGCTATCTGGTGGGCTACCTGCTGCTGGCTTTCATCGGCGGCCTGTTCATTGAAAAAAGCAATGGCCAGCCGGTGGTCTCCGCCGTGGGTCTGGTGCTGGGCGATGCCGCCTGCTACGTCCTGGGCACGGCCTGGTTCGTGTTCCAGATGCAGTGCGACCTGGGCTATGCACTGGCTGTGTGCGTGTATCCCTTCATCGTGCTGGATCTGGCCAAGATCGTGGTGTCCTGCATTGTGGGTGCCCTGCTGCGCAAGCGTCTGGTGCAGGCCGGTGTGCTGCATCTGAAAGAAGCCTGAGCCCAAACCTAGCCCCCATCCTTTAAAAGCCGTGCTCCCTGCCGATCTGTCGGCGTGGGAACACGGCTTTTTTCCTTATTTCTGAGGCAGTTCCTGCACCACCGGTTCTGCCGGGGGCGGGGTCAGGGTGGAATGCTCCAGCACAAAGGCCGTCGCCTTTGCACGCATCAGGCGCTGGCGCACCTTGCGGGCATCGTTGGCCGGGAAGGTGCGTTCCCCGTCCAGTTTCTCATTCCAATCGGTCAGGGCGGCCGTCACCTCGGTTTCCGTGGGCTGCAGGCCCTCTGTTTCCGCTACCAGCAGCAGCCCCAGCCAGCTGCGCAGCTTGCGTTCCGCCTGGGTGTGCAGCCAGGAGCGGAACTCTTCCACCGTCTGGCCCCGCACCTTGAGGAACTGATCAAAGTTGATGCCGTTGGCCTGCAGGCTCAAGTTGAACTGCCGCTGCTCGGCGAAATAGTTGCCGCCCACCAGCTGTTTGGGCAGAGGACCGGTCACCTCGTCCCCCAGCTGCCAGATGACTTCTTTTTCCGCGCGGGCCTTTGCCTGCACGCAGCGCTGGGCGTAGAGTTCCCGGGCCACCTGCTGACGCAGGGCGGCCTTTCCAGCAGCATCTGCCGCACGCTCCTCATCGCCATGATGACGGTTGATCTCCATTTCAATGGTAAGCTGCCGGATGAGGTGCGGCTCTACCGCCTGCACAAAACCGGTGTACCGTCCCAGCGTCAGCGGCGGCAGGGCATAGAACTGCGCCCCGGCCCGGAACCCTTCGGCCCGGTTCACGGCCAGCAATTCAAAGTCCGGGTCGGTCACCGGTGTAACGCCGTACTCCGCCGCGATCTGCTCATACAGGGCCGAAAAGCCCTCCAGGATGGTGCGGTTCACCGCTGCCGTCAGCAAGGCCTCTTCGGCCTGCGGGGCGTCCGGCACAGCCTGCTCGGCCGTGATGGCCCGTTCAAGCTCTTCGGCATCCGCCGTAAATACCAGCCGGCAGTCCCCCGGCTCTGCCATACCAAAATGTTCCAGTTTCATCTTATGGTTCCTCCTCTCACAGCAGTGCGAACATCAGCACCAGCAATGCCACTCCGATGCCTGCGTACAGCGCCTCGGCGCCCAGCACCGACTTATCGCCCTCCACATACATTTTCTCCGGGGCTTCCGGGTCGTAGTACAGGGTCACCACGCTGCCCTCGGCAAAATCCTTACTGCGGGAGGGTTTGGGGTACTGCAGCCGGTGGCTGCCGCCCGCCGTGGTGAACTCCAGCACATAGGCCGTGCCGTCCCGGCTCTGCACTGTGCCAGTGATGCGTGCCTGTACTTTTTCGCCGTTCGTGCAGAGACTGCGCCGCTGCCGCACACTGCGCAGCGCCATGTAAAACATGATCAGTGCACCCACCAGAAAGATGATTCCGTTTGCCATATGCATTCCCTCGTTTTTATCATTGTACGGGAAGCGCCCCGCCGCGTAGCTTTTATTGTACCACACTTTAATGAATTTTTCGCCCCACAGCCGCTGTACGGACTGCATCAATTTCCATGCAAAAATTTGTCAGAAAAATTTGAAAATAGGTGTTGACATTTCTGTTGCATCTGGTATAATAACTATCGTTCCGAGCGACACGGCTCACGAACAAAACAGAATATGCGGATATGGCGGAATTGGCAGACGCGTTAGATTCAGGTTCTAATCGGGGCAACTCGGTGGAGGTTCAAGTCCTCTTATCCGCACCATGACGAATGTTCTTACAGCATTTAGCTGTCAAAGAACATTCGTCATTTTTTTATTTGCTAAATAGCGACATCACAGGGGGCGTAGTTCACAA
>ENA-OUPO01000116-OUPO01000116.1-human-gut-metagenome-genome-assembly--contig:-NODE-116-length-47165-cov-17.2216_pt1 | contig 47165 bp, 48 predicted proteins | sample MGYA00237940_ERZ548809 | MGnify/ENA primary metagenome ERZ548809 (study PRJEB26490, sample SAMN05194695) | human gut metagenome | biome: terrestrial biome; feature: human-associated habitat; material...
TCCTCGGTGGTGTGGTGGTAGTCCACCTGCACATCGCCGTGGCAGGTGAGCACCAGATCAAACCGTCCGTGCCGGGCAAACAGTTCCAGCATATGGTTCAGAAAGCCGCACCCGGTGTCGATCTCGTAGCGGCCGGTGCCGTCCAGATCAAGGGTCAGCTCGATCTGGGTCTCGTTGGTGCTGCGTTCCAGCGTTACCATGCGCTCTGCCATTGTCACACCTCCAGTATCTTGTCCACGGCGTCCATCAGCGCCTGCATCTGCTCCGGCGTGCCGATGGTGATGCGCAGCCAGTTTTCAATGCGCGGCGCATCAAAATGCCGCACCAGAATGCCGCTTTCCTTTAACTTTTTGTATAGTACGCCGCCGTTTATCCGTTCTGTGCTGGCAAATACAAAGTTTGCGCGGCTGTCCAGTACGGTAAAGCCCCGGTCAGTCAGCTGCTGCATCGTCCATGCGCGAGTGTCCATAATGGCGGCGCGGGTCTTTTCAAAGTAGGCGGTATCTTCCAGCGCAGCCTGCCCGGCCTTCAAAGTCAGGCGGTTGATGTTGTAGGGGTTCAGGCTGAACTTGACCCGGTTCAGGTCAGCGATCAGCGCCGCGTTGCCCATGGCAAGCCCCAGCCGCGCACCCGCCAGCTGCCGGGATTTGGAGAAGGTCTGCACCACCAGCAGGTTGTCGTATTGGTCGATGAGGGGCACACAGCTCTCGCCGCCAAAGTCCACATAGGCTTCGTCCACAATGACTACGCTGTCCGGGTTCGATTGCAAAATGCCCTCGATGGCGCTGCGGGGCAGGCACAGACCGGTGGGGGCGTTGGGGTTTGCGATGACGATGGTCTCGTGCAGGCCGTGGTAATCGGCGGGGTCAAGGGTGAAGTCCTCTTTCAACGGAATGATATGGGTGGGGATGTGCAGCAGGCCGCACCACACGCCGTAGCAGCCGTAGGTGATATCCGCAAAGGCCAGCGGGTGGCTCTCGTCACAGAAAGCCCGCAGCGCAAAGAACAGATTCTCGTCGCTGCCGTTGCCGGGCATGACCTGGGAAGGCTGCAAGCCGAAATGCGCCGCCGCCGTGCGCAGCAGCTGGGCACAGGCGGGGTCGGAGTAAAGGCGCAGCTTTTCCACCTCGGCTTCGCTCACGGCTGCCACCACCCGGGGCGACGGCAGATAGGGGCTTTCGTTGGTGTTCAGTTTGATGTACTGCTGATCCTGCGGCTGTTCTCCCGGCGTATAAGGGGTGACAGCGGACAGGGCAGGGGAAAGAAAACGGCTCATAATGGTTTCCTCTTACTTCTCATACCGGATGGTCACGCTGCGGGCGTGGGCGTGCAGACCCTCGCGCTCGGCAAAGTCCGCAATGCGGGGCGCAACGGCTTCCAGCGCGTCCCGGGTGTAGTAGATGAAGCTGGACTTCTTGACAAAATCGTCCACGCCCAGCGGGCTGGAAAAGCGTGCGGTGCCGCTGGTGGGCAGGGTGTGGTTGGGGCCTGCAAAGTAATCGCCCAGCGCTTCCGGCACGTTGCGGCCAAGGAAGATGCTGCCCGCGTTGCGGATCTCGTTCAGCACCCCGAAGGGGTCCTCCACGCACACCTCCAAGTGCTCCGGCGCGATGATGTTGCAGGCTTCAATGGCCTTGTGCAGGTCGGTGCAGAGGATGATCTTGCCGTTGTCGTCCACGCTGGCGCGGGCGATGGCGGCGCGGGGCAGCTGCGGGATCTGTACTTCCAGCTCTGCCTGTACCGCCTTGGCAAGGGCTGCGCTGTCGGTGACAAGCACCGGGCTTGCCAGTTTATCGTGCTCGGCCTGACTTAACAGGTCTGCCGCCACCCATGCGGGGTTGCAGCTGCCGTCTGCCAGCACCAGAATTTCGCTGGGGCCTGCGATCATATCAATGCCCACCTTGCCGAACACCTTGCGCTTGGCGGTGGCAACGTAGATGTTGCCGGGGCCAACGATCTTATCCACCGCCGGGATGCTCTGGGTGCCGTAGGCCAGCGCCGCCACAGCCTGTGCGCCGCCGGTCTTGAAAATTTTGGTCACCCCGGCGGTGGCGGCAGCGGCCAGAATGACCGGGTTCACCTTGCCGTCCTTCCCGGCGGGGGTGGTCATGACGATCTCGGACACCCCCGCCACCTTGGCGGGAATGACGTCCATGAGCACGGTGGAAGGGTACGCCGCCGTGCCGCCGGGCACATAGACACCGGCCTTTTCAATGGGGGTGTATTTCTGCCCCAGTACAATGCCGGGGCGGTCGTTCATCACAAAATTCTTGTGCACCTGCTGGCGGTGGAACTGCTCGATGTTCTCCGCCGCCTGCCGCAGGGTCTCGAGAAAATAGGGGTCCATGCCCGCAAAGGCTTCGTCGATCTCGGCCTGCGTCACCTGTAAATTTTCGATTGTTGCACCGTCAAATTTCAGGGCGTAGTCCTTCAGGGCATCGTCGCCCCGGGCGCGCACGTCCGCAATGATGGCGTCCACCACGTCCTCCACGTTCTTTTCGGCGCGGATGTCCCGGTTCAGAATTTCCTCCGGCTTCAGCTCGTCAAAATTATACAGCTTTATCATTTCTCTTCCTCCTGCTTGTGCAAGGTGTCGCGCAGCTTTTCCAGCATGGTGTCCATCTGCCGGTGCTTGAACTGGTAGCTGGCCTTGTTGGCGATGAACCGCGCCGAGATGGGCATGAACTCGGTGACCACCTGCAGGCCGTTCTCCCGCAGGGTGGTGCCGGTCTCCACGATGTCCACGATGACATCCGAAAGCCCAAGGATGGGTGCCAGCTCAATGGAGCCGTTCAGCTTGATGATATCGATATCCCGCCCCATGGAGGCGTAGTAGCGCTTTGCAATGTTGACAAACTTGGTGGCCACCCGCACCGGGCGGCTGGGGTCGTCCCGGTAGCCCGCCGGGGCGGCTACGCACATCCGGCAGCGGCCAAGGCCGGTGTCCAGCAGCTCGTACACATCGGCGGCGGCCTCGGTCAGGATATCCTTGCCCACGATGCCCACATCGGCAGCGCCGTGCTCCACATAGATGGCCACGTCGCTGGGCTTGACCAGAAAATACCGGATGCCCGCCGCCGGGTTCTCCACCACCAGCTTGCGGGTGGCGTTGTAGTCCTCCGGGCAGCCGTAGCCGATGCCCGCCAGCAAATTATAGACCTTGTCGCCCAGCCGCCCCTTGGGCAGCGCCACGTTCAACATCACCTTGCCGGTGTCCTGATGCTGCACCGGCGGCATCGCGTTCAGCCGGTCCAACTCGTCCAGATACACCGCAAAGCCGATAGCACCCGCCCCGGGGGTGAACTTTTGCAGCAGTAAATCGTACCGTCCGCCCTTCAGCAGCGGGCGGGGCAGGGCTTTCAGGTAGCCCTGAAACACAAGGCCGTTGTAGTATTCCATCTCACCGGCTAAGGTCAGGTCTAACCGAATGCTGCCGCCTGCCTGTCCCAGCGTGGGGGCCAGGGCGGTCAGCTCTGCCACGGCGGCGGTCATGGCGGGGTTGCGGCAGAGCGCCGCCGCCTTGGAAAGGGTAGCAGCGTAGCCGCCGGAAAGCTCCAGCACCCCGCACAAAGCGTCTGCTGCCGTTTCGGAAAGCCCCGCAGAAAGCGCTGCGGCGCGCAGCTCGTGGGCATTTTTCTGCCGCAGCTTTTCCAGCAGCTGCGCCCGGGCAGCTTCCGGCACGCCCAGCGCATCGAACAGGCCAAACAGGTAGCCCATGTGGCTGACTTCCAGCACCCACTCTGCGCCCAGCGCCGCCAGTGACTGCGCCGCCAGACACACTGCCTGCTGCACCTCGGCTTCGCCCACAGCGCCCAGCAGTTCCAGACCCATCTGGGAGATCTCCTTAAAGGTGTGGCTCTCGGCAGAGGGGCGGTAGACGTTCTCGTGGTAGTAGTACCGCAGCGTCTCGCCCGGCACGGGCTGTGCCGTCTTGGCGATGGACAGGGTCACATCCGGCTTGAGCGCCAGCAGACGGCCGTCCAAATCGGTAAAGGTGATGACCTGCTCCGACGACAGAAAGCTGCGGTTCTCCTGATACAGGCTGTACTCCTCGAACCGTCCCATGTGGTACTTGCGGCAGCCTGCCGTCTCGTACAGGCTGCGCAGCGCAAAGGAGGCGCGCTCCTTTGGCTGCAGATGCTCCAGACTGAACTCCATCCTGCTCCCTCGTTTCCTTTCCTTTTCCCGTGTTTCTTTCCCTGCGCCGGCACAATTCCGGCGTCTCTATACACAAAAACATCCGGCGCGGCATCCTCCGCGCCCATAGAATGAAAGGCTTCTGTCCTTATTTTACTTTATCTGGGTAAAGTTGTAAAGTGTGAAAGTGACGTCTTTTCCATTCTTATCCTACAATTTTTCAGTGCGTTTGTACAGAAAGGCGAAAAATTTTCACCCCACCATACGCACAGGTGATGGGAGGAAAAAACAAAAGGGGGGATACAAACCCCTTCTGTGAAAAAAATAGTTCCGAAACGCCCACAGGCGTTTCGGAACTGCAAATAAAACTATTTTCTGCTCACCCCAGCTGGCTCTGGGTCAGGGACAGCCGCTGGTAGGCAATGCGCGGCGTGCCGTCCGCCACATGGATGATGCCGCAGCGGGTAAAGCCCTCGCTTTCCAGCAGATGCTGCATCACCTTGTTGTCGGCGTGGGTATCGGCGCGCAGGCTCTCGCAGTGCTCCAGACACCACTCCACCACTGCTTTGCCCACGCCCTTGCTCTCGCCCGCCGAAGCCAGCCGGTGCAGGGTGCCGTAGGGCAGGGTGTCGTTGAGCCACTGTCCGTCCTCGATGGTCTGATAGGTGGGGTCCTCGCCAAGGACAAAGGCAAACACCGCCTGCATCTGGCCATTGATCATGTACACGAACAGCCGGTTGGTGTCGATATCCTCTTCCAGCAGCTCCGGGGTAGGGTAGTTGTCCCCCCACTGGGTAGGGTTGCCGTTTTTCGCCATGAAATCCCGCGCACGGGCATAGACTTCAAGGATCTTTGCCATATCCGCTCTTACCGCTCCGCGAAACATATCTTCTCATCCTCTCTCGCCCGCGCCCTGCCGCGCGGGGTGCATTTTATTCAGTATAACACAATTTTCCATAAAGCACCAGATTTTTCTCCATTTTGCGGCAAAGACAGACCGCCGTGCGCGGGGCGGCAGCACGGCGGTCGGGGGCAGCAAACCAAGAGGGGATTCATGCGCTGGGGCGGCGGGGAGCAGTACCGGTGCGCACCAGCCGGTACTCCCGGGGGCTCAGGCCGTAGCGCTCGTGGAACAGGCGATAGAAGTAGCTGGTGTTCTCGTACCCCACCTGCGCAATGATCTGCTGGATGTTCAGGTCGCTGCGGCGCAGCAGCCGCGCGGCAGTCTCCATGCGGTGCTTTTGCAGCAGCTCCTTGTAGGTGCGCCCGGTCTGGGCGCGCACGCACTCGCTGACATACGCCAGCGAAACACCATAAGCCCTTGCCACGTTGGAAAGGCTGGCCTCACGATAATTTTGGTTGATCTCCTGCAGCGCCGCCTGCACCAGTGCATCGCGGCTCACGGCCTCCATGCGGGCGGGCTGCGGGGAGCGTTCAAGATTTGCCATCATTGTATCTGTCCTCCGTAACGGTGCGGCGGGCGGGGGACTGGGGGAAGCCGGAACCACCCGCCGCACGATAACTGCGGAGCCCTTTCCGGGCTCTTATACCCTGAATACGAATCACCCGCCGCAAACATTGCAGAAAAGATAAAAATTTTTTAGTCAATTTTCGTTGTAGAGAGGGCGGACGATTTGGAATGCGCACCGCGTTCGCTTTGCGCATCTTCAGCGGAAAGAATATTTATAATTTCGCAATTCTGGAAAATCTGCGGATTTTCCAGAATTGCCTTTTCACGGGAGGGGTTGGAACGAACTCCCTCAGTCAAAGCCTAACGGCTTTGACAGCTCCCTCTGGGAGGGAGCCTCTGGCGCGCCCGGATGCTTTCCACTTTAGCTTGAAACTGTACCGCCATGCCAAAGGCCCCATCTCAGAGGGGGCTGTCGCCGTAGGCGACTGGGGGAGTTCCCCCACAGAAAAAGGCTGCCCGCCAATTGGCAGACAGCCTTTTCCAGAAGAAAATAAGGAAAACACGCGCCCAAAAGGGCAGAGTGAGTATCAGAACATACTTTCGTCCTTGTAGCGCCCGGTGCGCACGAACTGCACCCACTCGGCTACGTTCACGGCGTGGTCGCCGATGCGCTCCAGATACTTGATGACCATCAAAAGATCCAGCGCGGCGTCCACCTTGGCAGGGTCGGCGGCGATCTCCTGTGCCAGCGTGTGCTTGATGGCGTTGAAGTCGTAGTCCACGGCGTCGTCTGCGGCGATGACGCGGCGGGCGGCGATCTCGTCCTCGGCGGTCAGGGCATCCATGGCGTCTATGATCATCTGGTAGGCCTTGCGTCCCATGGCAATAGCCTGACTGACAGCGGGGTCTCTCTCCTTACGCACGGTGACGAGATGTGGGATGATCTCCGCGATATCCGAAGCGTGGTCGCCCATGCGCTCGATATCGGTGACCACCTTCATGGCGGTGGAGATGTGGCGCAGGTCGCCCGCCACCGGCTGCTGACGCAGCAGCAGAGCCATGCAGCGGTGCTCGATGTCCCGCTCCATGTTGTTGATGCGGTCATCCCCCTGCACGATCTTCTGGGCGGCTGCGGTGTCGGCGGTGCACAGCGCTTCCAGCGCGTTCTCCACGGCCTCGGCGGCGTTCTGCCCCATCTCCACCAGCGCGGTCCTGAGGGCTTCCAGATCGCTGTCGTATTGTTTGCGAATGCTCATTGCTTTGTTCCTCCCTGCATTAACCGAACCGGCCGGAGATGTAGTCCTCGGTGCGCTTGTCCCGGGGCGTGCTGAAGATCTGGTTCGTGGGGCCAACCTCCACCAGCTCCCCCAGCAGGAAGAAGGCGGTGCGGTCGCTGATACGGGCAGCCTGCTGCATATTGTGGGTGACGATGACCACGGTGTAGTTCTTTTTCAGCTCGCTCATCAGCTCCTCCACCTTCATGGTAGAGCCGGGGTCCAGTGCGCTGGTGGGCTCGTCCATCAGCAGCACCTCGGGCTTGACCGCCAGTGCCCGGGCGATGCAAAGACGCTGCTGCTGCCCGCCGGAAAGGCCAAGGGCGCTCTTTTTCAGGCGATCCTTCACCTCGTCCCACAGGGCTGCGCCCCGCAGAGAGGTCTCCACCAGTTCGTCCAGCTCGGCCTTATTGCGCACGCCGTGCAGCTTGGGGCCGTAGGTGATATTGTCGTAGATGCTCATGGGGAAGGGGTTTGCCTTCTGGAACACCATGCCCACGCGGCGGCGCAGGTCGGTCAGCTCCATCTCGCGGGCAAAGATGTCCTCGCCCTTCAGCCGCACATCGCCCTCGATGCGCACGCCCGGCACAAGATCGTTCATGCGGTTCAGGGTCTTTAAAAAGGTGGATTTGCCGCAGCCGGAGGGGCCGATCAGTGCGGTGATCTCCCGCTCGCCCACGTCCAGCGAAATGCTCTTCAGCGCCTTGAAGTCGCCGTACCAGAGGTTCAGATCCTTTGCCGATATCACCGGCACATTCGTGTTTTCCATAGAGTACCTCTTTATTTTTACTGCTTCTGTTTCAGTTTCGTTTTCGCCAGACGTGCTGCCAGATTGATGAGCAGCACCAGCACCAGCAGCACTGCGCCGATGCCCCATGCGGAGGTGAAATCGCCGTCCTCAAAGGCGCGCAGATACAGCAGCACCGACAGGGTGGCGCCGTTGGAGGTGTAGGCTTTGAACACGCTCTTGGCAATCACCTCTGCCGCACCGGCGGTGAACAGCAGCGCAGCGCTTTCGCCCACGATGCGTCCTACCGCCAGAATGCAGCCGGTGACGATGCCATCGATGCTGCAGGGCAGCACGATGGTGCGGATGATGTGCCACTTGCCTGCACCCAGACCCATGGCACCCTCACGGTAGCCCTGCGGCACCGTTTTGAGGGATTCCTGCGTGGTGCGGATGATGGTGGGCAGGTTCATCACCACCAGCGTCAGGCTGCCGGACAAAAGACAGGTCTGGAAGCCCAGCGCCTGACTGAACACCAGCATACCCACCAAGCCGTAGATGATGCTGGGGATACCCGCCAGCGTTTCGTTGGTGAACTCGATGATCTCGATGAGCCGCCGGTTGGAAGCGTATTCGGTCAGGTAGACCGCCGCACCTACGCCCAGCGGCAATACGATGAGTAATGTCAGCAGGATGACATACAGGGTGTTGAGGATGGCGGGCAGAATGCCGTCGGTCTTTTTCAGCACACTGGCGGTGGTGGAAAGGAACTTCCAGCTGATGTGGGGGATGCCCCGCACCAGCACTAAGCCGATGATACCGGCAACCAGTACCATCACCAGCACTGCGCTGGCCCAGACCAGCACGGTCATTACCCGGTTCCATGCCCGGCGGGAGGGCGAAAAGCCGTTATTCATCGCGGTTTCCTCCCTTCAGTACCACATTCAGCACAACGTTGATGAGCATGATGAACACGAACAGCACCAGCGCGATGCTGAACAGTGCCTGCCGCTGCAAGCCGCCGGCGTAGCTCATTTCCTTGGCGATGGCGGTGGTCAGCAAAGTGACGCTGCGGAACAGGCTGTCCGGCATATTGGGGCTGTTGCCCGCTACCATCATCACGGCCATGGCTTCGCCGATGGCGCGGCCGATGCCCAGCACAACGCCTGCGGCAATGCCGCTTTTCGCCGCCGGAATGCTGATCTTGAACCATGTTTCGGTGTCGGTTGCACCCAGCGCCAGACTGCCCTGCTCATACTCCGGCGGCACGGCGTTGAGCGCCGTCACCGACACGGACACGATGCTGGGCAGGATCATGATGGAAAGCACCACGATGGCGCTGAGCAGGCAGGCACCGGAAGCCTTGCCGAAGGTCTTGGCCACGGCGGGCACCAGCACCTGCATACCCAAAAGGCCGAACACCACGCTGGGGATGCCGGACAGCAGCTCGATGGCGGTGACCACCACGGTGCGCAGCTTGGGGTCTGCGGCCTTGGAAAGGAACACTGCTGTCAGCAGGCCGATGGGCACGCCGAGGATGGTAGCGCCCAGCGTGCCGTAGATGCTGGACAGGATGAAGGGCAGAATGCCGAACAGCGGCTCTGCCGCGGTAGACGCCCATTTTGTGCCGAAGAGAAATTTGAAAATGCCGATCTTATGGATAGCCGGCACGCCGGAGACCACCATGTACACCGAGATGAGCACCACGCAGCACACCGCCAGCATTCCGCACAGGAAGAAGATGAAATTCATCACCGCTTCCAGCCAGTCGGCGGGGGTGCGGGGCAGCCGCACCCGGCGCAGATAGGATTTTTTGTTCATAGCTGAAATCCTTTATAAAAGCCGCGTCGGCTCGCAGAAACGGCAGGCCGGCGCGGCGGGCTGATTTTATCATCGTCCCATCCTGTTGCCGGGTCAGTTCGGCCGGGAGTTTCACCAGCGAATGATCCGAGGGTGGGACCCTGTTGCCGTAGGCAATAGGGCGGGAGCTGGAAGCCCCGAATTTCGCGGGGGAACTCCCAGCCGGGCTGACCCTGAGCGCCTTTTACTCGTTCACGGGCACAGCGCCTGCGGTGCGGATGAGGTCGGCAGCGTCCTTGCTGGTGGCAAAGTCCACAAAGGCCTGTGCCTGCTCAGACAGGGCAACGCTCTTGTTGGTAACGAACACGAAGGGACGCTGGATCTTGTAAGTGCCGTCCTTCACGGTGTCCTCGCTGCACTCCACACCCTCCACGGTGACCATGGCAACGGTGTCGCCCACAGCGGACAGGGAAGCGTAGCCGACGGCCAGAGGATTGGCCTCCACAGCGCTGATGACAGCGCCGGTAGCGGTCAGCTCCTGTGCGTACTTGCAGCTGTCCTTCACGTCCACGATGCTCTCAAAGCCATCGCGGGTGCCGGAACCGGCCTCACGGCCCACCAGAACGATCTCGCCGTCGTCGCCGCCGACATCCTTCCAGTTGGTGATCTCGCCGGTGAACATCTTCTTGAGCTGCTCCACGGTCAGGTCAGCGACCTTGCTGTCCTTGTTCACAACGATGGCGATGCCGTCCAGCGCCACGGTGGTGCCGTCCACATCGTTCTTCTCGTCGTCCTTCAGGGCGCGGGAGGACAGGCCGATGTCCAGCGTCTTGTCGGTAGCGCCGGTGATGCCAGCGCCGGAACCGGTGGGGTCGTAGCTGACGGTTACACCCGGCTCGACCTCGGCAAAGCCCTCGGTCAGGGCAGCAATGACGTTCTTCATGGAAGTGGAACCGCCGGTAGCAACGTTGCCGCTCAGGGTGCCGGCTGCCTGCTCGGCAGCGGAAGAAGCGGTGGTGGAAGCAGAAGCAGCGGTGCTGGATGCGGAAGAAGCAGAACCGCCGCAGGCAGTCAGAGCAGCAGCCGCAGCAGCTGCACCGCAAACGGTCAGGAACGAACGACGAGAGATCTTTTTCATGATAGAATTTCCTCCATTAAAAACCCGGGCTCCCGCCCGGCACTGTCTTTTTGTGTTTTCCTTGGGAACGGCCTTATTCTACCGCTTTGCCGCCCTTGCCGCGACCATGGACGTGCAAAAAGTGCGTAAAACTTTGTGCATACTGCCAGCCCCAATGTAAAGAACAGGTAATGCGGCACAAAACAAAAGCCGCCGGGCACTCCTGTTTCCAGAAGTGCCCGGCGGCGGGATGTATTGGGTTTTACTCTACGCGGCCTGTTACGTTTTTGCCGTTGTTCCCGTAGAGGAACACAGCGGTTTTGCCATTGTAGCGCACGCGCAGCTCATAGGTGCCGGGACTGTTCTTTTCCGGGATGCGCTCCTTGGTCTCCAGATAGAACTTCTGCGAGCCATTGTAGACGACCGTCTGTCCCGGCGCTGCGATCAGCTCGTTCCGCTTGAAATACAGCGTTTCCTCTGTATCTGACTCACGGAAGATGCAGGTGATGTCCTCCGGCTTGATGACCACCTTTTCAGCGCTGTTGTTCTGGACAGTGAACTCTGTGCAATAGGTCAGTGCAAAATTATCGCCGCCGCCCAGAAACGGTGTTGCACAGATAAAGGTGACATCACCGATCTTGGCTACGCCGCTGGTCTTGTCGACTACGGTATCCCCGCAGCCGGTCAAAGCCCCTGCGGCGGTCAGCACCAGTGCCCCGGCGCTGAGCTTGAGAAATGTTCTGCGATTGATCATAGCGATGCACCTCCTGTGTCGGGTATCCCTCAGAAAACTTTGTTCTGCGGGATCAGACGGTCTGCTTTACAAAAGTCTCGGTCGTATAATCCAGCTTATAGACATCCGTTACGCTTGCGCTCGAGATCGTAAAAGTAACCTCGGCCTTCCGAGCTACAACAGCTTCGTACAGCGCTCTCTGCTCATTTTTCAGGGTAAAGCACATCCAGCCCTCTTTGAGCTGTCCCTGCGTCAGATTGATCTTACCGCCGTTTTCCAGCAGACCTCCATCGGTATAGCCATCGATCAGCTGCCCATCGATCTTCAGGAAGAAATAACCCTTTGCAGGGATCGGCTGCGGCTTTTTGATGCCGGAGGACTCCTTGATGCGCACCCAAACATTGATATAGCCTTCCCACTCGGTTCCCGCTGTGCCGCCAAAGTCGACGCCATTGGTTTTACCCATAGCCTTGCCCGCCGTTGCCTGGAACAGGCCAAAGTCCGTGCCAATGGCTCCATCACTGCAGCCGCCCAGCAGTCCGGTCATAGATACTGCCACTGCCACCGCAGCAGAGGTCTTTAAAAAGGAACGGCGATCCATCTTCATAGCCATAATAAAAACCCTCCTCAAAAGCTTTTTTGTACCCTAAGAGTACCACATTTTACCACGTTGTCAACTATCGGAATTTAGGTTTCACCATTTTATCGTACCTTAAATATAATAGCGGGACACTGCCGCTCCGCACTGCTTTTTCTGCCCGACGGGAGCGTGCGCCGCCGGGTATGCTCCGCACGCCGGTTTTGGGGCAGAGCACTGCCGGCTGCAAACGCTGCACAGCAGCACCCAGTCATAGGCGGCGCGCACCGGCTTCCGCCGAATGCTGTGCGCCGGAAAATCTCTCCCGCCGCAAATCCGGGCGCTTGCGCGGGAATTTCCGCTTTTTTCGGCGCTGCTCTTGCTTTTTGCAGTCAATTGTGGTAATATTATTCGGCAGTATTGTTTTGCTGCGGAATATGCGCTCGTAGCTCAGCCGGTAGAGCATCTGACTTTTAATCAGAGGGCCAGGGATTCGAGTTCCCTCGAGCGCACCAAAGAAAAGCCCACGATCGACCGTTGAAAACGCGGTGTGAATCGTGGGCTTTTCTGTTTTACAAGGGGTGCGAAACAGCCAGAATGTGCCTTATTTGTGCCTTACTCTTGAAAAAATGCCTTGCCGTGTGCCTTACACTGTGCCTTGCTTCTGATGCCCGGCGGTGTGGGCGGGGCGGTTCAGGCTACGAGATTTGCGGGCGGTCTGGGTGCGGCCGCTGCATATGCCGGGCGGTGTCTGCCGGGGGTTTTCCCATAGCAGGGACGGGGGCAACGTGGGCCGGTCTGATCGTGTGCGTGGTTGCTGCTACTCCCGGCGGGATCTGCGGTCGGCTTCCAGTGCGGGCCGCTGTTCGGTGTGGCTCTTACTGGGCGTGGGGCTGTGGTCGTGCTGGTGGTGCTCTCCCTGCCTAGTCTGTGGATGATCTCCCCGGCGGAATGTGGATGCAGCGGGCAACGTGGGCGGCGGTCTGGCTGTGTGCTGCTGGGCATGGATGCCGCCGGGGCGGGGCTGCTGCTTGTGCTGCCATGTTGGACGCGGTGCAATGTGAACTGAGGTGATACCATGAAAGCAAGCTATCCTGTGATTCTGACACCCGCCGGGCGTGGGTATGTGGTCTTTGTCCCTAATTTGAACATCAACACAGAGGGCGGCACCCTCGCGGAAGCGCTGGACATGGCCCGGGACGCTATCAGCATTTGGGGCATTACGGAACAGGATGCAGGCCGGACAATCCCGGAAGCGTCCGACACGATGCCCACAGCAGTGGGCGGGCAGATTGTGCGGCGGGTTGAGGTGGACTTTGAAGCGTACCGCCGGGGAGCAACGGCATATCCGGCTTGTTTCTACAAAGAGAATGACGGTTATTCGGTAATCTTCCCGGATTTGAATTACCTTGCAACGCAAGGTGACAACTTCGGGGACGCTATGCAAATGGTTCTGGAATGCCTTGTGGGCTATTTGCGCGCTGCACAGCGGGATGGGGATGCAATCCCCGTGCCGTCTGATCTGGCGGATGTTGATCCGGTGGCCGTGTCTAAAGAGCTTGACCCCGCTTTGCCCATAGGGAAAGCGAGTGTGCATCTGGTTTCAGTGGACATTCGGCGGGGCTGATGCGCTGCGGGAAAAAGAAAAAGCCTGTCCGGCCTGATGGTCGGGCGGGCTTTCGTGCTGTTTGGATGTCAATCATCTTCCAGTGCGGTGAGTTCTTCCAGCGTCTTTGTGACGGTCTTACCCTGCTGCATCTCGTCAATGCTCCTGCGCAGGGCTTCCATGTTGGATGGCTGATAGAATGGCTCGGGCGTGTGTTCCGTGCGGGGCTGTTGTCTGTGGGCCTGATCGTGCGGGGCTGCGGGTGCTGCACAGCTTCCAGCATGGGCGGCTGGGTGTCTGATCTGGGCCGTATGGGTATGTGCTGCGTGTGTCCGGGGATGCCGCTGGGCGTTCTCCTGCCGGTGCTGCTGCGGTGTGTGGTGCTGCTGATCTGCGCATGATCTCCCCGGCGGGGTGCGTTGGCTGCGTGCATCAGAGTGCGGGCCGGGTGCGTGCTGCGGCGCTGCCAGAGCGGGGCGGCTATGTGGGTTTGGGATTCTTCCCAACAAGTTCTTGCAACGCAAGGGGCCGTGTATGTACAGGGCCATTGCTTGCAAGAGCAGCGTATTGTATATACGTCTGCCCTGCTTGCAAGCACTAGGCCCTCTGCAAGAGCACACGACTTTCCGTGAAAGTCTAGTGTGTTACACCTCGCCGCCGGGCGGGGTGTACGTTCTCGGTGTGCTCCCGGGTGTGTCCATCATCCAATTTGTCGGATGCCGTGGGCGGTCTGGCTTTGCTCTGCCGGGGCCGGGTCGCCCTGCTCAAAGTACCGGGCTAGGCTGTCCAGATTCACAAGCCAGCCGCGCCCGGCATTCACATACCGGACTTTGCCGGTCCTGCAAAGCCGCCGGATATAGTGGGGTGACAGTCCGTAAATTTCAGCGGCCTGCTTTACGGTTCCCATGTTCGGGTAGCGGATCGTATTGTTCAAGCAATGCACCTCTTTTTCTGCTGGTCGGTTTGTGTCGTTCTCTGTGTGCCTGCATTAAACCATGGGGCGGGCCATTTTGCAAGAGGGCCGAACGCGGGCGGCGGTGCAGCGGAATGTAGCATTGATGAACGGGAATCCTTACGCCTATTGGGAACAACGTGGAATCTCTTTGCATCTGATGCCATGGGGTGCCGTCCTGTGTCGTGGGGTGCCGTGGCTTGCATCAGGTTTTCCCGGCGGGCTATGGACAGATGGGGCGGCGTTCAGTCGGGCCGAATGTTTGATGAAATTAAATCGTTTTTGTAATGAAAGATTCTTGTGTGTAAAATGTGGAAAGTTTCAGCTTGCAATTGTTCAATATGTCAAATAAAAGTACGCGGAAATATTTTTCTTTGCATAGGTGCATTCAGCAGGCAGGGGGCGGGCTATGCGCGCGCAAATGAAACAGCTTCCGCAAGCCCGAAAAGTTCCATGGAAAAACAACTTGCGAATAGATCAGGGCAAAAGAATGTCACAGGCAAAAGGACAAGGCACACAGCCAGAAAACAGGACGGCGCATACTGTACCCGACATGATTACAAAACACCCGGCGGCAAGCAAGGGACAAAGCGTCATTACATAGTGACAATGCAGAGTATATGCGGCTCTATTCAGCGGACTATACACACCACCCGGCGGAACAGATAAACAGGGGCAGCACATTCCAATTGGGGCGATATGCACAGCGGCGGCGGATGATTGCCACAGCCTGCCCGATCATATCCAGCGGCTAGGGGTCAACGGCTACAATGTGCGCATGAAAACCATTTCCGCAAGTGTTGAAACCCCGCCAGAAAAACAAACTTGCGAATACAGCAGAGCAAGGACGCAGTACAAGCAAAAAAGCAAGGCGGGAAGCGAGAAAACAGGCGGGGCCTATCGCGCAAGAATGATAACAAAACCATGCAGAACCGGACGTTTGAGCGTAGCTATAGTGTAACGATGTGAGCGTATTGTGCTATTTGATATCATTTTGTTGATTTTCTGCTCAGCATGGCGGTTGCACTATGGGATGATCTTCCCCAAGGCGTTAAGGTACTGGGGCGCTCTTTTGAAAACTATGCGGGTCCAGAAGCGCGAAATAATTTTAGACGGCAGGGATTTTTTTCACTTCCGCAAAAAATGGCCGTGAAAAATCTGCCGGGGGTCAAAAAAGCCGCCTGCCCTCTATAGCTCAGAGGGGCGGCGGCTTTAGATGTCAATTACTTGAACAGCGGCCCAAGGTCATAAGGGCTATAATCAGCAAGAACGTTGAAAGCATCAGAAAATCCACAAGTCTGATTTGCATAGTCCCCATGGTATGCCTTCCAAGGGCTAGTTGCTGTAATTAACAGGGAGTTGGGCGAAACATCCAGCCCGGCGGCAATGCGATTCAGGGTATCAAGATGGATTTTCCCGGCGGCGCGTAATGGCTTAATTTCCGCTGGGTCAAAGCCTGTACGCTGTTGCAGTTCGGATAGTGTACAATCCTGCTCACAAAGCTGCTGCAACAGGTTGAACGGGTCAACACGCAAGCGGGAACGCTGGTGGCCTTTTTTCTTTTTCATAGGATTCCTTTCTGGATGTTGTGAAAACCTATGCTTTGCCCTCTCTCCCCGATTGTGGTATACTATTGGGGGAAGATAGACACGCAAGTTATTTTCCTTTGTTCCTACGGATGGGACTTTCAAAGTAGCATGAGAGAAGCGGGGCAGCTTGTACCATGCGAAACGAAAGCCCTTTTTATTTTTGCGGGTGATTCATTCGCCAGTTGTTGGCGGCGCGGGTAATGACCAAACGCCGGAAGAAAATGATGTGTCCAGCGCTTGCATATTCCTTTTCAATCATATCGTAGTATTCTGCTACAGAGTGCCGCGTGTCCTCTTTTTCTCTGCGGCTTGATGCTGTGCCGGTTCCGGCTCCCGTTGTCATGCTTTCTTCTCCTTTTCGGCGTTCTCCATCATCTTTGCAAGTATTGCGTCAACTTCCGGCGGGATTGTGACCTGTCGGCCTTTCTGTGTCCGTGCCGGGGCAAGATGAATGGTGTTCCGGCGTTCCTGATCGTAATAGTCGCATTCTTCCAGAACGACAGACAAACGGTTGGTGATGCTTTCGCAAAGATGCTGACAGGACTTCAACTGCATTTCCAGTGTAACGCAATTTTCATTCAGCCATTCGCCGGACTCAAGTTCGGCAAGGGTCTTTCTGTGGAAAGGGATATTCAAGATAGATTCGGTATACTGAATCCGGCGCATAGCGTATTCCGTTATTTCGCCCTTTTTCATGAAAAGCTGGTAAGTTGCTTCCGCCCAACGCTCGGCGGCTTTCGCTTCCTCGAGAACAGACTTCAAAAAGTCCGCGTCAACTGTACAGCGTGGCATGATTCTTCACCACTCCTTTTCAAAAATGATTGATGGTAAGTTGCTCTTTGTGGTTACAGCGCGGCAAGTTCGGCTTTCAGGCGTTCCAATTCTTCCCGCTGATCTGCAAGAATGGCGGTGCGGATTCGGGTTTCCTGCTCTGTGCTGGGCTTCCAGTCAAACCCACGCACCTTTACTTCCTCAATGCTGTTCTTCTCGAAGATGGTCAAAAGCTGCTCGATCTTCTGGATTGTGGTGTAAAGGTCAGTTGCGTGTAAAAGTGTTTCTTTTGTCATAATGGTTCTTTCCTTTGGTTTTGTTTGTGCATAGACACACAGAATGATATTTTCATCAGGTGATTTATGTGCATCCAGCAGGCCGGGGCAAAATGCACTTTTATGCGGCCTGCCAGAGTTTGACCATGCTGCCGTCTGCGTTCAGCAACACCCGGCGGGCTTCATCGGTATCAAGGCGGCGGCACTCTACCACACAGGACACCCGGCGGACAGCGGCATAGGCTCGGGCGGTGCGCATGGCCTGCTCAAGCAAGGGCGTTTGGCCTAAAGTCTCGCCGGTGAGTGTATAGAGGGTGTAAATAAACATGGGGCATACTCCTTTCTTTTGGCTGTGAGGTCTGGCCGCTTGCTCTATCGGCGGAGAATCAGCCCGGCGGGGGCTGGGCATATTCCGCCGGGGTGGGCTGTTCTTCCGTTGCTCTGTCCTGTCGAAACGCCTTTTTCAATTCGGCGGTCTCTGTGTCCTCTTGTTGTGTCTGCGGCTGGGCGGCTATTTGCTCTGCTGCCTTTTCAATCTTTGGTATCTGCCGCTTTTTCAACTCTTCCGTTCCAGCGTAGCCGATTCTATTTGTGCCGCTAGGCAGGCTTGAAAAGACTGCCGTTTGCGGCTTTTTCTCATTCCGCGCTTGGCGCGTTCTCCTTTCTCCTTTACCTTCTCTTTTATCTTTCTCCTTTTCTTTATCCTCAGATATATTCTTGAGGGAATCGGAACCAGTGGTTATATCATCATCAAAACCAGTGGTTTTTTGTGGTCTGCCGCCTTTTGACCCATCTGCGTACTTTTTGTTATTGGAATCAATCAAAGGCTTTGCAAACTCCCAACATATTGCGGCATTATGGGGCAAGGAAGTTTCTTGACCGGTGAACGCATACTGCGCAAGTGCGTCATAAAATGCAAGCCTTTCACGAGGTTTTAGCTTACTTCCTCCACTCCAAAACGACCGATAGAACAAAAAACTTTTACGTTCTTCCATGTGTTCCCCCTCAATTCATCAGGGGCACACCCGGCGGACGCTGGGAGCTGCGGGGGTCAGCTCCACCGGGGCAGGGTCGCCCTGCTCGAAGTACCGGGCAAGGCTGTCCAGATTTACAAGCCAGCCGCGCCCGGCATTTACGAACCGAATCTTACCGGCTTTGCACAGGCGGCGGATGTAATAGGGCGATAGGCCGTAAAGCTGGGCGGCTTGTTTGACCGGGGCCATGTTGGGCAAACGGGGATAGCTAATGCACTCGCCCATGGTCAATGCTCCTTTCCATCTTCCAACAGGCTTTCCACAGTCACGCCCAAAGCGGAAGCAACACGGCGAACGGAGTTTGCGTTACAACTTTTTCCGCCACGCAATGCCGTTATAGTGGCGCGGGAAACAGTGGCCCTTTGGGACAGGTCTGCAACGCCCACATCCTGCCGGGCCATTTCAGCGATCAGTTTTACACGGTCGATTCTCATACAATCAAGCTTCCTTTCATATTCATTTGCTTCATTTTAACATAAGCGTTTGAATAAATCAAGCCGAAAGATTATTCTTTTGCTTTTTTTCTTGTGAGAACTGTGTTATACTAAAAAAGAAAGGTGGTGCGGCTGGTGTCAATAGGCGATAACATCCGGACTGTGAGAAAACTTCAAGGGCTGACACAAAAAGAACTTGCAAGGCGATTAGGAATTTCCCCGGTTGGTGTTGCACAATGGGAAAACGGCTTAAGAAACCCAAAACACGAAACCATAAAGCGAATTGCAAGTGCTCTAGGGGTAAGTGTGACAGTATTATACGGACTTCCTGCAAAGGAAACAGCAGATCAACAAGAAGCATTGGAAAAGTTTTTGGATGAATCTGTTGATAATCAAGGTAATATCGACCCGAATAGATTTGCAGATGCAAAATACGGTGATCTCGGAAAGCTGGCGAATATGACAGATGAATTATATCTTAGTAGTCTAAAAGGCTGGACGGATTTTGATTTGCTGAATGTAATAGCCGGGAGCTTTAATGCACTAAATCGGGTTGGAAAAATTGAAGCAGTAAAACGCATTGCAGATTTAGAAACCAATCCACGATACTATAAAATACCGCCATATGATTCGGAAAACTCGCAGGATGCCGCCGGGGACACTCCCAAAGATACACCTCCCAAGAACGACTAAAGCCGTCCATCGGGGCTTATGTGCCGCTGTGAGTGCGGATATAGCCCCATAGAGCGCACACAACGATTGTGACAGGTGAGAACATGGAAGAACTTTATAATCAGCTTGCGACACTGGCCCGGCGGTATGGCGCAAAGCGGCTTGTGCTGTTTGGCTCCCGTGCCCGGGGCGACAACCGGCCCAACAGTGACATTGATTTGGCTGTGTACGGGATGCCAGAGGATAACCGGGCGGAGTTCTGGATGCACTGCGAGGAACTGCCCACGCTGCTGAAATTTGATATTGTGCACATTCAGGACGGCATGGAGCCGGTATTTCTTGCGAACATCGAAAGGGATGGTGTTGAACTGATGGACAAGCTGCATGAAAAATACGACCGCTTTACCGCTGCGGTGGCCCGGCTGCGGGAAGCGCTGGACGATTACAAGAAGTTCCCATTGGATTCTGTACGGGATGGAACCATTCAGCGGTTTGAGTTCTGCACGGAACTGGCATGGAAAACCATGCGGGAATACCTGCTTGACCAAGGCTATACCAACATCAACAGCCCGAAAGAGGTTATCAAACAGGCGTTTGCCTTTGGCATGATAGACGATCAAAAGGCATGGGTGGAGCTGCTGAACGACCGCAATTTGACTTCCCACGTTTACGATGAAGCCACAGCGGCGGCTATCTTTGCACGGATAGAGGGCCAGTATCTGCCCCTGTTCGACAGCGTGACCGCCTACATGAAGGACGAATGAAGCCCGGCGGGATAGCAGAAAGCGGGGTGGACGGATGGCAAAGATAACAAAGCGGATGAAGAAAGACGGCACTTGCTCCTACTGCATCCGGGTCTCCAATGGCTACGACCGGCGGGGCCGTCAAGTGATGGTGAACCGGACGTTTACCCCGCCGCCGGGCATGACCGGGAAGAAGCTGGAAAAGGAATTGCAGCGGCAGGCGGATGCCTTTGAACAGGAAGTGCATGCCGGTGTGCTGCTGGATGCGTCCATGAAGGTGGACGACCTGATAGAACGATGGTTCACCGAGTACGCAGAAAAGAAGCTCAAGCCCAAGACGGTTTACAACTACCGGCGTTTGGTGCCGCGTATTTCCGCCGGGCTGGGGCAACTGAAAGTGTGCCAAGTGAAACCGGCGCACCTGATGGCTTTTTACTCGAACCTAGAGGAACAGGGTGTGCGGGAAGATAGTACCTATACCGCAACGCCTGCCCTGCTGGAACGTCTGCCCCATGGCAAGCGGGGCCAGATCGCCAAGGCAGCAGGCATTGGGGACGATACCATGCGGAACGTGTATCGGGGCGCAAACGTAAGCCAGAGCACAGCCGAAAAGGTTGTCCGGGTGGTGGGGCTTCCCCTCTCCAAGGCGTTCACAGAGCACGTCAAGGACGGCGGAAGGCTCAACGGGAATACGGTGCAGCACTATCACCGGATGCTGTCCAGCGTATTCACAAAGGCTGTGCAGTGGGGTCTTGTACCGGAAAACCCTTGCAAGCGGGCAGAAGCACCCAAGGCCGAAGAGATAGACGTGCAGGCGCTGGAAGAAAAGGACGTTGCCCGGCTGCTGGAAGCCTTACAGGATGCACCGGCGCAGTTCAGTGTTATCACACAGCTTGCCTTGTTCACCGGTGCCCGGCGGAGTGAGATTTGCGGGCTGCGCTGGTGTGATGTGGATTTGGACGCGGGTACACTGTCCATTGAGCGGAACGTGCAGTACATCCCGGGCAAGGGCACTGTATTCACCACGCCCAAAACAAAACGCTCCCGGCGGTGCATCAAGATAGGCCCGGAGTGTGTGCAGCTGCTGCGGGAATACCGCCAGCACCAACGGGCGGAACGGCTCAGGATGGGCACGGCATGGGTTCGGCGTGTGGAGATCGCCGGGAAAATGGTGGAGAATGATTTGCTATTCACCAAATGGAACGGTGCACCCATTGACCCCAAGACGGTAACAACGTGGTTCCCGGGCTTCCTCGCTGCCCATGATCTCCCGCCGGTACACTTCCACAGCCTGCGGCACACCAACGCAAGCTTGCTGATAGCCGCCCATGTTCCTGTTACGGCGGTGTCGGGCCGTCTGGGTCACGCCAAGACCAGCACCACAACAGATATCTATGCCGGGTTCATCCGGTCGGCGGACGCTGCTGCATCGGATGCCCTGACAGATGTGTTTACCCGGATTCGGGACGAAAACCACGCATAAAAACAGAGCAGCCCACAGGGGGCGGGGATGATTCCGCCGGGCCTGTGGGCTGCTTTCTCTATGATGGGCTGTGTGTTGTCCTGTTTATCGGATGCAAGGCACACCGGAATGTGCCTTATTTGTGCCTTATCTGTCGCAAACAATTGGAAATGAATACGCACGAACGCGAATAAAAATGACGATGATTCTATATAAAACGGAACAAACACAAACGGTCGTTTCCCAATTGGCTCATTCTTTTAATCAGAGGGCCAGGGATTCGAGTTCCCTCGAGCGCACCAAAATCCCACGAAGAATCGTAAGATTCCTCGTGGGATTTTTCATTTTCTGGGGCTCTGCACACTTTTGCACACCGGCGGGAAGTTCAAATTTTGTCAACCTGCCCAAAATACGCCCTGAAAAGTTTACTTGACGCGATTTTCAAATCAATATATAATTGGGTTAGAAACCAATTATAGAAAAGGATGATTTCCAATGGCGCGCAGATACGACAGCAAAGAAGCAAAACGGCGGATACTGACCGCCTGTGTCCGGCTTTTTCTGGAAAAAGGCTACACGAACACCAAGGTGGCAGAAATTTTAAAGGAAGCAGATGTTTCTGCCGGGTCGTTCCAGAATATTTTCCGCACAAAGGACGGTGTGCTGACCGAGCTGATCGGCATGATGTTCAGCAGGCAGTTCGGCGCGGTAAGGCCGCTGGCGGCAAACGCCCCCTCGCCGGTGTACCTTTACGCGGTGGAAACGGCTTTGCAGCTGGCGCTGACCGAGCTGAGCGAGAACCTGCGGGATATCTATGTGGAAGCGTACACCTTCCCCGCTACGGCGGAGATCATCCACCGCAGCACCACGGCCGAGCTGCAGGCGGCGTTCAGCGCGTATCTGCCCGGGTGCGCCGAGTGCGATTTCTACGAGATGGAGCTGGGCACGGCTGGCATGATGCGCGGCTACATGGCACGGCGGTGCGACCCCTACTTTACGCTGGAGCGCAAAATACGGCGGTTCCTGAGCATGAGCCTGAGTGCGCTGCAGGTTCCCGCGCAGGAGCGCGAGCAGGTCATCGCTTTTGTGGCGGAGATCGATATGCTTGCCGAGGCGCGGAAGGTGGTAGATGCCGTGCTTGCATCGCTGTCCGTGCAGTTTGATCTGAAAGGATAACAAGGCTTGATGATAAGGAGGGAACAACATGAAAAAATGGCTGATCGGGTGTTTGACGGTGCTGGCAATGGTGTGCCTGATACCGGGGATTGTGTTAAAAGCGGCGGCAGAAACAGTCCCGGTGCACTGCTTACGCTGTGGGAGTAGGGAGACACGTGAGATCCTCAGATACGAAAAATATGATTCGACCTATCATAGGGTTTATGTAACTGAATGCCAGAACTGCCACAACGATGGCAATGTTACGCTTTTACAGGTACATACCGGCGGCACCGAAACCCCCACCTGCACCACAGGCAAAACCTGTGCCTTATGCGGCGCGGAATACGGCATTCTCGGTCATGACTGGAGCACGTGGACGTCTAACGGCGACGGCACGCACACCCGCAGCTGCAAGCGCAGCAACTGCGACGCAGTTGAGAATGAAAGCTGCAGCGGCGGCACCGGAACGTTCACCTGCATCACAGGAAAAATCTGTGAAAAATGCGGCGCGGAATACGGCGTTCTCGGTCACGACTGGGGCGCGTGGACGCCTAACTACGCCAGCAACGGCACGCACACCCGCAGATGCAAGCGCTGCAACGCAGAAGAGACTGGAAGCTGCAGCGGCGGCTACGCGGCCTGCGACAGTCTGGGAATGTGCAATATTTGCGGAGGGAGTTACTACGGCGGTCACGCATGGGGCGAGTGGTCATCCGCCGGCAACGGCACGCACATCCGCAGATGCACGAACTACTGCCGCGAAGTTGAGAATGAAAGCTGCAGCGGCGGCACCGGAACGTTCACCTGCACCACAGGCAAAACCTGTGAAAAATGCGGCGCGGAATACGGCATTCTCGGTCACGACTGGGGCGCGTGGACGTCTAACGGCGACGGCACGCACACCCGCAGCTGCACGCGCTGCAACGCAGAAGAGACCGAAAGCTGCAGCGGCGGCACCGGAACGTTCACCTGCATCACAGGAAAAATCTGTGAAAAATGCGGCGCGGAATACGGCATTCTCGGTCACGACTGGGGCAAATGGAAGCCCATTCGCAACATGAATATGCACCTCAAAATCTGCAATCGCTGCAACCGCAATGAGACCGCATACTGTACCGGTGGCACAGCAACCTGCAGCGCCGAAGCGGTCTGCGTGGAGTGTGGTGGGGCATACGGCGAAAAAGACTCAAATAACCATGATCTGGTGCAGCACGCAGCAAAAGCCCCTACCTGCACCGACATTGGCTGGGATGCTTACGAAGCCTGCTCCCGCTGCGCCTATACCACCCGCAAAGAACTGCCCGCACAGCATGATTTGGAGCAGCACGCAGCAAAAGCTCCCACCTGCACGGAAATCGGCTGGGATGCTTACAAAACCTGCTCTCGTTGTGACTATACCACCTATGCGGAGCTGCCCGCGCTGAACCATGATCTGGTGAATCACGATGCGCAAGCCCCCACCTGTACGGAAATCGGCTGGAACGCTTACAAAACCTGCTCCGGCTGCAACTATACCACTTATCAAGAAATCTCCGCGCTGAATCATGATCTGGTGCAGCACGCAGCAAAAGCCCCCACCTGTACGGAAATCGGCTGGGATGCTTACGATACCTGTTCCCGCTGCGACCATACCACCTATGCGGAGCTGCCCGCACTGAACCATGATTTGGTGCATCACGATGCAAAAGCCCCTACCTGCACGGAAATCGGCTGGAACGCTTACGACACCTGTTCCCGTTGCAACTATACCACCTATGCGGAGCAGCCCGCACTGAACCATGATTATCAGGCTGTTACCGTAGAGCCTACCTGTGAAACAGACGGCTATACTGTTTTTACCTGCTCCCGCTGCAAAGACAGCTACACCGCAGACCCGACCGATAAGCTGGGACACCAGTTCGGTGCATGGTTCCCGAACGGAACCGGCTCTCAGAGCGCCGATTGTCTGCGGCAGGGCTGTGCGCACACTGGCAGCACGGATTGCCGGAAGTTTACTTTCCGCACTGCGGAAGGCGAAACGCTGACCTTCTGCCCCGTGTGCGGGCAGGCAGAAAACGCCGCGCAGCTGGAAAAGATCGACGCCGCAACGGCGTGGACTATCAGCGGCAGTCTTTCTGCGGAGGATGTGACCGCACGGACGAACGGGGAATACCTGAGTGTGGCATTTGAGACTGCCGGCAGCCTGACGCAGCCCACCGGCCTGGTAAGGCTTGCGCTGCCCGCCGGACTGCTGGAAGGCAAAACGCTTGTGCGCATTGCCCCGGACGGCACGCAGACCGAGCTGCCTTTTGAAGCAAAGAACGGCAAACTCATCTTTACGCTGGATTTTGCAAACAGCGAGCTTCCCGTAATGCTCTTCCGCCTGCTCCCCCAGACCGCCGCTCTCTGAGCGCTTTTACAGCGCACAAACGATAGACCGCAAAATGCCCGCCCACCTGTGGGAAACCACGGTGGGCGGGCATTCTTTTATGTTATGGTTATGTGCGTTTTGCCCTCAGCCGCACACGCTGCCATCCGGGGCAAAGAACTGCACGTGCTTTTGCCACTGGGTAGGGCTGATGGTGCGGCGGTAGCAGTCGGTCAGGGCTTCCACTGCAGTCTCCGGGGCAAGGGGCGCGCAGCCCGGGCAGTCCAGCACCAGAATGCGGAACCACGCGTCAAAAAGATGCTCGGTGTAGTGGGTGTCCCACGCGCCGCAGCGGGCGTAAAAGCCCAGCCGCCGCACTGCCATGGCTGCGTCCTCGGCCTTTTCCGGCATCTCGGCTTCAATTAAAATGGCCTCGGCGGTGTCCTCGTGGGCGGGCAGCTGCGCCAGCAGCTGCGCCCCAATGCCGTGGGCGCGGTAGGCGGGCACTACGGCAAAATAATCCAGCTGGCTCATCCGGCAGCCCTCGGGACGCACCATCAGCAGATAGGCGGCAAGGGTGTCCCCGTCAAACACGCCCCATGTGTGGGCAGTGCCGTCCGCTTCGCTGTTCAGGATCATGCTCAGGGGCTTCAGCTCCCCGGCAGGAAAGTCCCGGCGCATCTCGTTCAGATACACATCGGTCAGCTCCGGGCCGGTGAGCAGCCGCCAGATAAACGCAGGCTCTCTCATACGATCCGGTTTCCTTTCTGGATGACAGCCTTGATGTTCAGCTCCTTGTCCGCAAGGATCACGTTGCCGTAGCGTCCGGCGGCAAGGCTGCCGTAGTCGTTGTCCACGCCAATGCTCTTGGCGGGGGTCTCGCTGGCGGCGCGGACGGCGCTTTCCAGCGGCACGTTCATCTCCAGCACGGCGCGCTTCATGCAGTCGTACAGACAGGTGTTGCTGCCCGCAATGGTGTCCGGGTGCTCGGTCAGGGTGGCGCGGGGTCCCTTGACCGTGATGGCCTGTCCGCCCAGACTGTATTGGCCGTCCGGCAGGCCGCAGGACATGGCGCTGTCCGCGATCAGGCAGACGCGGTCGTCCCCGAAGGTGTTGAAGGTGAACCGCACCATGGCGGGGTGAATATGCACGTTATCGGTGATGAGCTCCACCTCGGCATCGTGCTCCATGGCGGCGATGATGGGGCCGGGCGCACGGTGGGTGATGCCGGGCATGGCATTGTACAAGTGGGTCATGTGGGTGGCACCGGCTTCAAAGGCCTTGACGGCGGTGTCGTAGTCGGTGCAGGTGTGGGCGATGGAGATGCGCACCTCGTTATGGCACTCCTTGATAAAGTCCAGATTGCCCGGCTCTTCGGGTGCAACGTCCACCAGCTTGATCAGGCCATTAGCACGCTTCTGCAAACGGCGGAACATGGCGGCGTCTGCGCCCTGCACATACTCCGGGTTCTGTGCGCCCACCTTTTTGGGGCTGATGAAGGGGCCTTCCATGTTGATGCCCACAAGGTCGGCACCCTTGCCGTTTTTATGGGCGGCAGCGGCGTCCATTACCTTGTTCAGGATCTCCTCGGGGTAGGTCATGGTGGCGGGGCAGATGGCCAGCACGCCCTTGCTGGCTTCAAAATCCGCCAGCGTCTGGATGGCCTCCTCGGTGCCATCGCAGAAATCCTTGCCCATCGCCCCGTGGAAGTGGATATCCACAAGGCCCGGCAGGGCGTACAGCCCCTCGGCGTCCAGCACCTCTTCGCCCTCTTCCGGGGCGGCAAAGGGCACGATGCGGCCATCGCGGATGATGATGGTGCCGCGCTCAAAGGTGTGGCGCGGGGTATAGACCAGTGCATTCTGAAGGATCATACAAAACACCTCGTTCTTTCCTTTTTTTACCCAGTATAGCACGCCGGGTGTTTTTTCAAAAGTCCTTTTGTGTGAACATTGTACCGCCGTGCATAAAAAGCGGGCCGCCGGGAGGGGGCGCTGTGCACCCCGCCCCCGGCGGCCCGGTTCATACTGCAAAATCAACCAGACTTTTGCAGCTCATTCTTTTCAGAAGTGCAGGATCACAGCATCTTCTTCAGCTCGTCGTACACGAACTGCACCTTGGTGCCGATGATGACCTGGCAAGCGTTCTTGCTGGGACGGATAACACCGGCAGCACCGGCAGCCTTGACAGCCTTCTCGTCGACCTTGGCGTTATCCTTCACCTCAAAACGCAGACGGGTTGCGCAGTAACCAACGTCCTTCACGTTCTCCTTGCCGCCGACAGCAGCCAGAACAGCAGAAGCGACTTCGGTGTAGTTGTTGTTAGCCAGAACGACCTTCTTCTCAGCTTCCTCGTCGTCATCCTCACGGCCGGGGGTCTTCAGGTCGAACTTGGTGATAGCGAAGTAGAACACGAAGTAGAACACCAGGAATGCTGCGATGCCCAGAGGAATGATCATCCAGGTCTTAGCAGCTGCGGGCAGGGATGCAGAGAAGATCAGGTCGGTAGCACCTGCGGAGAAGCAGAAGCCAGCACGGAAACCGGTGTAGTAGGTGATGATGGTGAAGATGCCGTACAGAGCGGAGTACACAACGTACAGCGGGAAGCACAGGAACATGAAGCCGAACTCGAAGGGCTCGGTAACGCCGCAGACGAATGCGCAAATTGCAGCGGACAGAACCAGACCAATAGCGGCCTTCTTGTTCTTAGCGGTCTTGACCATAGCCAGAGCAGCGCCCATGATACCGAACATCATGCAGGGGAAGAAGCCGGACATATACATACCAAGGCTCCAGTCCACATCAGCGGAAGTCTCGCCAGCCCAGAAGTGGCTCAGGTCGCCCAGACCGATGGTATCGAACCAGAACACGTTGTTCAGAGCGTGGTGCAGGCCGGTGGGGATGAGCAGACGGTTCAGGAAGGCGTAGATGCCGGCGCCGATGCCGTCCATGCCAGCGATGCCGTTGCCGATTGCAACCAGAGCGTCGAAGATGACGGGCCAGACGAACAGCAGAACAACGGACACCAGAATGGAGATCAGACCGGTAGCGATCGCAACGAAGCGCTTGCCGGAGAAGAATGCCAGCCAGTCAGGCAGCTGGGTATTCTTGAACTTGTTGTAGCAGGCAGCACCCACAACAGCGGCCAGAATGCCGATGAAGGAGTTGCCGGCGACCTTCTGGAAGGCAATGTAGGTAGCGGTGCCCTCTTCCAGGGTGCGCACCATGCCGACCACGCCGGGGCTCAGCAGCTGCTGCATCATCAGGTAGCTGACCAGACCGGCCAGACCTGCGGTACCGTCGTTGTCGGCCAGGCCCACAGCGGCACCAATGGCGAACAGCCATGCCATGTTATCGATCAGAGCGCCGCCTGCCTTGACCAGCAGGAAGCCGACGGTGTAAGCTGCACCGGAGGTTGCAGCACCGGGAACGCCCATAACGCCCGGAGCGAGGGCATAACCAAGACCCATCAGGATGCCGCAGATCGGCAGCACAGCGACGGGAAGCATCAGCGCTTTGCCCAGTTTCTGGAGATACTTCATCATAAGACACATTCCTCCTTAAAGAATGTTGTTGTTATGGAGGCCTCTGGTTGCAGGCTGTCCATAATTGCGTAACAATATTTTAACACATCCTCCGAAAAAAAGAAATAGGGTCTGCGCCTGTTTTCGCAATTTTGCACCAAAAATCCTTGAATTCGCATCTTTCGTGAAAAACTTTTTGGAATTATTGCGCATTTCAGAGCAGGATTTTGAAAAAACTTTTCTTTTGCCCTTTCTCCCCAAACCGCTTGCATCCCGCGCCGGAATCGGGTACTATACTTATAAATAAAAACACAAGACCCAGGGAGGTTCTTTTTTATGGAATGGACAGATATCCGCCTGACCGTGGCCAAGGCCGATGCCGACAACGCCGAGGCCGTTGCCACCATGATCGCCGAAGGCGGCATCTATATCGAGGATTACAGCGACATCGAGCAGCAGGTGGCCGAGATCGCCCATGTGGATCTGATCGAGCAGGAGCTGCTGGACAAGCCCCGCGATACCGTTATCATCCATATGTATCTGGAGCCGGGCGCTTCCCCCGTGGAGACGCTGGCCCTCATTCAGGCCCGGATGGAAGCGGCGGGCATCGCCTACACCGTGGAGACCGAGGGCGTGGAGCAGGAGGACTGGCAGAACGGCTGGCGCAAATACTACCACCCCATGGACATTGGCAAACGGCTGGCCATCGTGCCCTCCTGGCAGGAGTACGACACCGACCGCGTCAAGCTGATCCTTGACCCCGGCCTTGCCTTTGGCACCGGCGGCCACGAGACCACCAGCCTCTGCCTGGAAGCGCTGGACGAGCGGGTCATGGGCGGTGAGCGGGTGCTGGACATCGGCACCGGCAGCGGCATCCTTGCCATTGCCGCCCTCAAGCTGGGCGCAGGCAGTGCCGAGGGTGTGGACATCGACCCCGTGGCCGTGCGCACCGCAGGCGAGAATGCGGCCCTGAACGGCGTGGCCGACAAGCTGACCGTTCTGGTGGGCGACCTGTCCGACAAGGCCAGCGGCAGGTACGACATCATCACCGCCAACATCGTGGCAAACGCCATCATCAGCCTTGCCCCCGCCGTGCCCGGCCTGATGGCCGAAAACGCCACCTTTATTGCCAGCGGCATCATCGACAGCCGCAAGGACGAGGTGATCGCCGGGCTGGAAAAGGCGGGGCTCGCCATTGTGGAAGTGAAGGAAAAGCGCGGCTGGGAGTGCATCGTCTGCAAAAAGGCCTGATATCCATACATTATGAGAAGGAGCGCACAGTATGCCGCACCGCTACTTTACCACCGAGATCTCTGACGGCACCGCCACCCTGCGGGGTGCGGATGCCCATCACCTTGCCCGGGTGATGCGGGCAAGGCCGGGGGATACCGTCATCCTCTGCGACGGCAGCGCCGTGGAGTACACTGCCACCATCACCGGCTTTGGGGAGGACAGGGTAGACTTTGCCGTAGAGCCGGGCTACCCCAGCGCCGCCGAGCCCACCGTGGAGGTAACTTTGCTGGCGGGCTACCCCAAGCAGGATAAGCTGGAACAGATCATCAAGCACGGGGTGGAGCTGGGCGCGGCCCACATCGTGCCCTTTTTCAGCCGCTACTGCGTGGCCGCCCCCAAAAAAGAGGAGCAGAAGAACGAGCGCTACAACCGCATTGCGCTGGAAGCCGCCAAGCAGTGCGGCCGGGGCGTTCTGCCGGACGTAGCCCTGCCGCTGCCAAACTTTGGGGCGGTGTGCCGCAGCTTTGACCAGTACGATCTGGTGCTGTTCTGCTACGAGTGCGGCGGCGCACCCCTGCGCCAGCTGCTGGCTGCGGCAAAGCCCGCCGATGGGAAGAAGCTGCGCCTTGCCATCGTTACCGGCGCAGAGGGCGGCTTTGCCGCCGAGGAAGCCGAAATGGCTGCCAAGGCCGGGGCAAAAACGGTAGGCCTTGGCCCCCGCATCCTCCGGTGCGAGACCGCCCCGCTGGCGGTGCTCTCCGCCGTCATGACCCTGACCGGGAATCTGGAGTAAACATAAAAAAGGACGTATCTGCTTGACAAATACGCCCGGAATGATTATACTGAGAACAGAAAAGGTGCTGCCCGGCAACGGTCAGCTTCCATACCCTAGACAATCAGAAAAGATTGGCCGTTTGAGTCGGGAAAACTGTGGCGGTCAATCTTTTTTGTTTTGCTTGCTCTCGATGTACTGTAAAACTTTTAACGTAACGTCAACCGTTTCGTAGACCACGGTAACGATAAGCGTTGCCAAGGCCAAGGTTTCCAGCAGCGTCATAGGGCATCCCCCCTTTGCCGTCAGGCTCCGGGAAGATCACAAATTCTCAAAAAAGTTCCTTTCCCGGCGTTGCGCCTGATTCATTCCGAAGAACGAGTTTTGCGAGCCGGGTACGGAAGCATGACCACCTGCAATGCAGGCAACACCTAGTCTACCGCCTTTTCAGGCGGTATTTTTATTGTAGCATACTTTTTTGTTCGTTACAACAAAAATGTTTGTATGGCGAAAAAGGCTGCTGCACAGGGTTTTGTGCAACAGCCTCTTATTATTTTGCATTATATTACGCTTTGTAAAGCGCCCTCAGTCCTTTTCCCCTGCATCCGGGTGGGCATCGGTGTCCAGCAGGGCTCGCTTTACCTTGAGCAGGTTCTGCGGGCTTACCGAGAAGCTGCGCAGACCAAGGTGCAGGTACTGCGCCGTGTTGGCGGGGTTGCCCACGGCAAGGCCGCAGATGGTCACCGGGACGTGGTGCGCACCCGCGGCATCCATCACCATGGTGATCAGCTTTTTCATGGCAGGGCTGGCGGGGCGGTAGTAGTGCTCTGCGCTGGCAAGCTCCCGGTCGGCGGCGTGGGTGTACTGGGTCAGGTCGTTGGTGCCGATGACCAGAAAATCGCAGCCGTGGGCTATAAAGTCCTCCACGGTCAGGCAGGCGGCGGGGATGCTCAGCATCACGCCGAACTGGGTGTTTTCGTTAAAGGGCACGCCCCGCTCCCGCAGGCTCTGGCGGCAGTGCTCCACGATGCTCATGGCGGCGTCCCAGTCCTCCACCTCGGTCACCATGGGGAACATCACCCGCAGCGGCCCCCGGGCGGCTGCGCGCAGCAAAGCGCAGATCTGGGTCTGGAACTGCTGGGGCTGGCGCAGGCTGTTGCGGATGCCGCGCAGACCGAGTTTGGAGGACTGCGGCCCCTGATTGGCATCGGCCACGGTGCGGTCGGAGCCAAAGTCGAAGGTGCGCACGGTCACCGGACAGCCGTTTGCCGCCGCCAGACAGGAGCAATAGAAGAAATACTGCTCCTGCTCGTCCAGAATGCGCCCGGGCAGCATCATGTAGCCGCTGCGCAGCAGCCCAACGCCCTTTGCACCGGACTGCATGGCGGTGTCGATATCCTCCGGGCCGAAGCAGTTGGCCAGCAGCTCAAAGGGTTCGCCGTCCCGCGTTTCATCCGGCAGGCTGTGCAGCTGCTTCATCTCCGCGTCCTCGCGCTGAAGCTGACAGATGCTGGCTTCCGCCTGCTGGCGGGCGACGGCGTCCGGGTCGAGGATGCAGTTGCCGTTGGTTGCATCCAGAATGACGGTGCGTCCGTCGCAGTCGTCCAGAAAATCCTTGCCCACCTGCACGATGCCCGGGATGTTCATTGCCCGGGCAATGATGGCGGCATGGCTCTGGCCGCTGCCCTCTGCGGTGATGACGCCCAAGATCATGCCGGAGGGCACGCTGAACAGGTCGGTGGGCATCAGCCGGTCGGCGGCAAGGATCACCGGATGATCCAGCGCCAGCCACACCCGGGGACGGTTGGTCAGGATATTGATCACCCGGCGGGTGGCGTCCAGAATATCCACGCTGCGCAGCTGCATATAGGGGTTATCCTTCATGTTGGCAAGCTGGTCGGCGTAGCGCTGCCCCACCTGATGCATCGCCGCCGAAGCGCTGATGCCCGCATTGATGCAAAAACGCACCTCGTTCATCATGCCCTCGTCGTCCAGCATCATGCTCTGGAACAAAAAGATGGCCTGCTCGGTGGGCGCGGCGCGCTCCGCCATGGAGTCCAGCTCATTCTGCGCCGTGTGCACGGCGTTTGCCAGCAGCCGCAGCTCCCGCTCCGGGTTGAAAGGGCCGTGGCTGAAGGTCTCCACATGATGTTCCAGCCGGCTCACCTGCCCCAGCACCAGTCCCGGGGAAGCGGATACGCCTTTATAAACCTTCATCTTCTGTCACCTCCGGCAAAGCCGATGCGGTCAAAGTGTGCCACACCAGCGCCTGTAAGAATGTATTGGGCAGCAACGCGGCCAGCGCTGCCTGCCCGGCGGTGCTGCTGCCCGTAAACAGCGGGGCAAAGCTTTCCATGCGGTCTTTGTCGCACGCCGCCAGAAACGCCTTAGCCAGCGTCCGGGTGGTATAAAAGTGGGTGGGGTCCACCCCGGCATCCTCGGCGGCGGCTTCCAGCGGGGCAAGCTGGTCGTCCTTCATCCGCGCCAGCAGCAAAGCGGCATCGGCGGTCAGGGTGACGGGGTACTTCTCCCGCACCTCCTTCTGCACCGCGTCAAAGGCGGCACGGAAGGCTTCGGCATCGGCGCTGCTGTCCGCACCGCTGTCCACCGCGTAGGCACAGCCCCGGATGCGGCCAAAGGCGCGCAGGGTGTCGTAGTAGCCCAGCTCCATGTTGCGCTTGGCGGTGTCAGGGTCGAAGTGGAGGATATCGCCCAGCTCCCAGTAGCTGCGGATCATGGTGGTGGGCAGGCCGGTCAGGTTGGGGCGGGTGATGCCCACGCCCTCAAGGTCCACACAGACCAGCTCCTCTGCACCCATGGTCTTGGCAAGGCCGGTGGGCATATTATCGCTGTACCCGCCGTCCAAAAACTTTACCCCGTCGATCTGCCGCGCCCGCAGGGCGGGGAAGCAGGCCGCCGAAGCCATCAGGTAGTCCCGTACCTGCCCGGCGGGGATATCCTCCAGCGTCAGCTCCCGGGGGCGCAGCCCGCGTTGCTCCACCGTCACGATGCCGAACCGGATGGGCGCTGCCCGCAGCGCGTCCTCGTCCAGCACCCGCTCCACAATTTCCTCCAGCGGGGTCACGTCCATGCCGCCTTCCTTTACCACCCGGCGCAGAAACTGGTGCAGGGCGGAAAGGTCTGCGTTCTCCTCCGGCAGTTCCATCACATCCCGGCTGCGGATGGTCAGCCACATATCCCGGGCAGTCTCGTAACGGTCCAGCACGAACATGGCACCGTTCAGCCCGCCCACGCTGGTGCCGGTGATGATCTGCGGGTGCCAGTCCAGCTCCATCAAAGCCCGCCAGACGCCCACCTGATAGCTGCCGCGCGCGCCGCCGCCTGCCAGCACCAGCGCCTTTTGCGTGGGATCTCTGCGTTCCATATCAAACCCTCCCGTGCACGTTCCCGGTATTTCCAACATTGTTATAATTATACCATACTTTTAGGTAAAATTCTCCCGTTTTTTCGGGGATGATGCCTTTTTCCTGTGAAAGTTTCGTGCTATACTAGCCAGAGACGAGTATCACTGCGGCCCGGAGGGGCGCACAACAGGAGGAAAGTATGCACTGCAAACAATGGATCTTTGATATGGACGGCACCCTGACCGACAGCATGGTGGTGGTATGGGAGGGTGCCCCGGAGGCGCTGCTGGCACGCTTTGGCCGCACCCCGAAGGCAGACCTGCACGAGACCCTGCTGACCATGGGCATGGAGGACGGCGCACAGTACCTTATCCGGGAATATGCGCTGCCGCTGGACAGGAACGGCTATCTGGACGTGATGCGCGAGGTGATCGCCCAATTGTACGAGAAGGTGGAACTGAAGCCCGGCGTGCGGGACACCCTTGCCCGGCTGCGGGCCGAGGGCGCGCGGATGTGCATTTGCTCCAACACATGGAGCAGCCAGTGCCGCGCCGTGCTGACCCGCCTTGGCATCGACGAATACTTTGATTTTTACATCGAAGCACGGGGCGCGATGAGCAAAAGCAGCCCCGCCCCCTTTATGGAGGCGCTGCACCGCCTTGGCGGCACAAGCCCTGCCGGGTGCGCCGTGTGCGAGGACGCCATTTACGCCGCCCAGACTGCCCACGATGCCGGCTTCTATCTGGTGGGCATTCAGGACGTCTCCAGCGCCGCCGATGCCCCTGCTCTGCGCCGGGTATGCGACCAGTTCCTGCCGGACTGGACCGCGCTGGACTGGGCGCAGGTGTAATATTTCCCAGCGCAGCGCTCTTGTAATCCGGGCGGCGCAGGAGTATGATAATAATAATACTCAAATCCTGTCGTGAAAAAGGAGGCCCTGTCATGACGAATCCGCTCGTCAGCATCATCGTGCCCGTGTACAACGCCCAGAAGGGGCTTTCCCGCTGTCTGGAAAGCATCTGCAGCCAGACCTATCAGGAGCTGGAGATCATCGTGCTGAATGATGGCTCTACGGACGACAGCCTTGCCATCTGCGAGCAGTTCCGGGCAAAGGATCCCCGTCTCGTGGTGGTGGATAAGGAGAACGAGGGCGTTTCCCGCACGCGGAACGCCGGGCTTGCCCTTGCGCAGGGCGACTATATCCAGTTTGCGGACAGCGATGATGTTCTGGACCCCGATTACACCCAGAACCTTGTGCAGGCCGCCTTGCAGCACAGCGCGGATCTGGTGATCGCCCCGTACTGGATGGTGATCCCCTCCAACTCCAGCAAGACCGGGCACGCGCTGGAAACATTGCAGGAATCGCTGGGCATCGAGCCGGAAGCGCCCAAGACCGAGGTGCACAAGTACGGCTTTCTGCCGCAGGGCGTTTACAGCCGGGAGGACTACGCCCGCCGCCTGATGCAGCAGCCCGCCTCCTTTTACTACGGCGTGCTGTGGAACAAACTCTACCGCCGGGAGATCATCGCGGAAAACCAGCTTGGCTTTGCGCCCGATGTCCATTGGGCGGAGGATCTGCTCTTCAACATGGGGTATCTCGAACACGCGGAGGTGTTCGTTTCCATCCCCGATGCCGGGTATCACTATATCCAGAACCCCAAAAGCATCTGCCACACCCAGATCGACCTGCGCGGGATCGTGGAGAACAAAACGCAGGTCTTTCAGCTGTTCAAGGAGGTGTACACCCGCCTTGGACTGTACGAGGAGCTGCAGCCCCAGATCTACAAATTCCTGTTCGCCTTTTCGGAAAGCGGTGTGCCCTCGGACAGCCTGCAGGGCGCTTTGCTGGATGCCGTGTCCCGCCTGAACGATGCCTCTGTCCAGCCCGAGCCCTCCCGCAAAAAGCCCCGGCGAAAGCCCAAAAAGCACGCCCGCCGCAAAAAGCCCCGGGATAAGACAGAATAAGCCATTTACAGCCGGGACGCTTTGAACGACCGCAAATGCCGTTTGCCTTTACGGCCTTTCCCGTGAAAAGGCAATTATATCGTCAAGCAAAAAAAGCCGCCGCACAAACGCTGTGCAGCGGCTTTTGCTTTTATCCCAACCGGGCGCAGAAGGCTTCCCGGACGGCGGTTTCCCGTCCGCGGGGGATGGGAATGCGTGCCCCGCTGCGCATCCGTACCTCGCCGGGGGAAAGCAGCTGCACTGCTTCCAGATTGACCACATAGGAGCGGTGCGGCTGCACAAAGCGTCCGTCTGCCAATAGCGGCTGCGCCACGGCGGAAAAGGGCACCCGCAGCGAGAGGGAAGCCACATCCTCCCCGGTGGTCAGGTGGAAGTGCACGATATGGTGGGTGCACTCCAGATATTCAAGCTCGGCATAGGCCAGCGCCCGCACGCCGTCTGCGGTGGTCACGGTAAGGGTGGGGCCGTATTCCGGCTCCACCGCCCGCTTGAGCAGGGCAGAGATCTCCGTCTGGTGCACCGGCTGCAGCAAATACTGCATGGCGTCCACCCGGTAGGCGCTGTATGCGTGGGCCGGGGTGCGCGCCACAAAGGCCAGTGGGGCGCGGCGGCCCCGGCGGCGCAACTCTGCCGCCGCCGTAAGCCCTTCGGGCCGGGCTACCGCCGCAAGCTCGATAAGGTACAGTTCGTACCGCAGCCCGGCGGCATCCTGCTGCAAAAGCGCATCCGGGCCTTGCAGCTGCTCCACGATGCAGGCGTCCTCCCGTCGGGCAAAGAACTCCATGCACTGGTGCTCCAGCCTGCTGCGCAGCGCTCCGTCCGGGCTGCAGATCGCAATGTGAAAGATCATGGTTTGGTTTCCTTTGCGGAAAAATCATCTTAAATCAAGCAATTCCGGGCAGACCGCGGTCTGCCCGGAATTGCATTTTTACGGCAAGAGTCAGGACGGCAAGCGGCAGCTGACTTTTGTTCTTTTTAGCATTAGCAGCCGATGGCGGCGCACTTCTCAGCCAGCCATGCGCGCTCGTCCTCGGTCAGGCGGGGTGCCAGCTGCTCGAACACCTTGCGGTGGTAATCGTTCAGCCATGCGACCTGCTCCTTGTCCAGCACGCCGGGCACGATAGGAGAGGTGGCGATGGGCACAAAGGTGAGGGGACGGAAGGCAAGGAAGGTGCCGTACTGGTTGTCGGCCTTGTGGTAGCACTCGATCTCGTTTTCAATGCGGATGCCCACTTCTCCGGCCTCGTACACGCCGGGCTCGTCGGTGACGATCATGCCCGGGCGCATCAGGGTGGTGTTGCGGCCGTTCAAAGCGTGGGGGCCCTCATGGACGTTGCCCACAAAGCTGACGCTGTGGCCGGTGCCGCAGCGGTAGTTGATGAGGTGACGCCACAGCGGCTCGCGGGCGATGGTGTCCAGCATATGGCAGTCGCAGTAATCCAGCCAGACGGCCTTGGCGATGTCGATGTGGCACTGCAGCGTCCAAGTATAGAACAGCCGCTCGTCCTCGGTCAGCTCGCCCAGCGGGTAAGTGCGGGTGATGTCGGTGGTGCCGTCCATGTAGGTAGCGCCGCTGTCCACCAGCAAAAAGCCCTTGCGCTGCAAGACGGCGTGATCCTCCGGGGTGGCGTGGTAGTGCATCATGGCTGCGTTGCCGCCGTAGGCTGCAATGGTACCAAAGCTTTCCACAAGGAACTTGTCATCCGCGCTGCGGTACTTGTGCAGGATCTCGTCCACGGTCAGCTCGGTCAGCTGCTCGCCGGAAGCCAGACGGTTCTCCAGCTCGATCTGGAACCGCACCATGGCCACGGCGTCCCGCAGATGGGACTCGCGCAGGTGTGCCAGCTCCACCTCGTTCTTCACGCCCTTCATGGCCAGCAGGGGGTCGGCGGCGTCCTTCACGGTCAGGGCGGGGTTGTTTTCCAACACCTGATACACGGCGTAGTTCACGGTGGCGCTCTCCGCCAGCACAGTCTGCGGCTCGGTCTCGGCGGCCATCACGTCCAGAATGCTGTCGTAGTCGGCCAGCGTCACGCCGTTGGCTTCCAGCTCTGCCTTTGCCTCCGGGGTGACCCGCGCCTGATTGATGAACAGCACGGCGCGGCTGGGGGTAACATAGCAGTAGGCCATGGCGTAGGGGGTGCACTCAATATCCATGGCGCGCAGGTTCAGAAGCCAAGCCAGATTATCCAGCTTGCCAACCAGCTGGGCGGTGCAGCCCTGCTCCTTCAACTTGCCGCGCAGCTGCTCCAGCTTTTCTGCCGGGGAGAAGCCTGCGTACTCCTTGGGCAGGATCCATGCCGGGGTAGCCGGGCGGGCAGGGCGTCCCTCCACCCACAGCTCGTCCTCCAGGAATAGGGTCTTGATGCTGCCGTGCTTGGGTTCCAACTCCTTTTTCAGGTTGTTGACCAGCGCACAGTTGGCGGTCAGACCGCACAGACCCAGCGTGCCGCCCTCAGGCAGCACCTTGCCGCAGTATTCCTCGGCGGTGGGTACGCCCGGCTCGCCCATGCGCATCAGCTGGATCTCGGTGCCGGCGATCTCTTTCTCTGCCTGCACAAAGTACCGGCCGTCTGCCCAGACGGCGCTCTCGGTCATAGTGACCACAAAGTTGGAGTTCTCACCGTGGAAGCCGGAAAAGTAGGTCAGGGAGGTGTAGTGGTCGGGCAGATACTCGCTGGAATGCGGGTCGCCCACCGGGATCAGATAGACGTCCACGCCGTTTGCCTTCATAGCGGCACGCAGCGCGGCCAGACGCTCGGGAACTGTGTTCATACTCATAACAAAAGCCCTCTTTCTGTCATTTGCCGGAAAAACGTCCGGCGGCGATGGTTTGCTGCTGCTATTGTATCATTCTGCGGGGAAGAATGCAATGCGGGGGAGGGTTTAGGAGCGAACTCCCCCAGTCGCCTACGGCGACAGCCCCCTCTGAGATGGGGCCTTTGGCATAGCGGTACAGTTTCCGGCTAAAGCGCAAAGTTTGCGGGTGCGCCAGAGGCTCCCTCCCAGAGGGAGCTGTCAAAACCGTCAGGTTTTGACTGAGGGAGTTCGTCCCCCCCCCCAAAACGCCGTCAATTTGCAAAAAAAGTTACAAATTTTTCTTGAAAAAGGCCGGTTTCCCATTGACAGCCTTGTTATAATAGAGGTGTAGTATTTTTATGGGTCAGCACTCTGCGGCCCTTTGCGCTAACAATTGCGAATATTGCGATAAAAAGAAAGAGGCATTTGGAACATGACTAAAATCGATATCTTCTCCGGCTTCCTTGGCGCCGGCAAAACCACCCTGATCAAAAAACTGATCACCGAGGCCTTTGCAGGCCAGCAGGTGGTGCTGATCGAGAACGAGTTCGGCGAGATCGGCATTGACGGCGGTTTCCTGAAGGAAAGCGGCATCCAGATCAACGAGCTGAACGCCGGCTGCATCTGCTGCTCTCTGGTGGGCGATTTCCGCACCGCTCTGCAGCAGGTGGTGGAACAGTACCACCCCGACCGCATCGTCATCGAGCCGTCCGGCGTGGGCAAGCTGAGTGATGTGACCCGCGCCGTGGAGGGCGTGGCGGAGCATCTGGACGTGCAGCTGAACAGCTTTGTCACCGTGGCCGATGTGAACAAGGTCAAGATGTATATGAAGAACTTCGGCGAGTTCTACGATGACCAGATCAGCCATGCAAGCTGCATCCTGCTCAGCCGCACCCAGACCGCCAGCGAGGAAAAGATCGCCGCTGCCGTGGCAATGCTGCGGGAAAAGAACCCCACCGCCACCATCGTGACCACCGCATGGGATCACCTGACCGGTGAGCAGATCTTGAAAGCCATGTCCACCAAGGACGACTTCAAGGCCGAGCTGATCGCCATGGCTGCCAAGGCCAACGAGGAGCACGCCCACGAGGACGAGGAAGAAGAGCATCACCATCATCATTACGATGAGAACGGTGTGTGCAGCTGCGGCCATCATCATGACCATGACGACGATGACGACGATGAGGATGAGCACGAGCATCATCACCACGACGAGCATGACCACGATCACGATGACCATTGCTGCTGCGGTCACCACCACGATCATGACCATGACGAGGATGATGACGAGCACGAGCATGAGCATGAGCATCATCACCATGACCATGATGAACATGACCATGACGGTCATTGCTGCTGCGGTCATCATCATCACGACCACCACGCCGATGAAGTATTCACCAGCTGGGGTGTGGAGACTGCCCGCAAGTTCACCAAGGCTGAAGTGGAGCACGCCCTCACCGAGCTGGATACCGGCAATTACGGCATGATCCTGCGCAGCAAGGGCATCGTGGACGGCGGTGCAGACGGCTGGCTGGAGTTCGACTATGTGCCCGGCGAGTGGGAAGTGCGCAGCCGCAGCGCAGACGTGGGCGGCAAGCTGGTGGTCATCGGCTCCAAGCTGAACGAGACCGCCATCGCCCAGCTGTTCGGCTGCTGACCCCTTCAGTCAATGCCTGACGGCATTGCCAGCTCCCCCAAGGGGGTGCCTATCATTGATAAAAGGAGCAACCATTTATTATGGCAAAAGAGATCCCGGTCTACCTGTTTGTGGGCTTTCTGGAAAGCGGCAAGACCAAGTTTATTCAGGAGACCTTTGAAGACCCCAATTTCGACTCCGGCGACAAGACCCTGCTGCTGGTCTGCGAAGAGGGTGAGGAAGAATATAACGAGAAGAAGTTCGCCTTCCCCGGCGTGACCCTGAAGGTCCTCGAGGATAAGGCGGAGCTGAACCCCCAGAATCTGGCCAGGCTCGAAAAAGAATCCGGTGCAGGCCGTGTGGTCATTGAGTACAACGGCATGTGGCTGCTGCAGGATCTGGCCAACAACCTGCCCGAAAACTGGATCATCTACCAGTGCATCGCCACGGCTGACGGCACCACGGCCCTGACCTACGCCCGCGACAACTCCATGCGCAGCCTGATGCTGGACAAGATCGCCCGCAGCGAGCTGATCGTGTTCAACCGCGCCGAAGCCGTGAACAACGACGACGCCCGGCAGGAGCTGCACAAGCTGGTGCGGCAGGCCTCCCGCAAGTGCGATATCGCCTACGAGTTCAAGGACGGCAGCGTAGCCTACGATGATATCCCCGACCCGCTGCCCTTTGATATCAACGCCGACCCCATCGACATCCCGGATGACGATTTCGGCATCTGGTACATGGACTGTCAGGACGAGCCCCAGAAGTACACCGGCAAGACGGTGCGCTTTCTGGCACAGGTCTGCCAGACCAACCGCGCCGGCAAAAACAGCTTTGTGCCCGGCCGCTTTGCCATGACCTGCTGCGTGCAGGACATCCAGTTTGTGGGCTTCCCCTGCAGCTACGATGGCTACAAGGCGCTGGAACAGCGCGCATGGGTACGGGTGACCGCCAAGGTGGGGTACAAGTTCCACAACATCTACCGGGGCAAGGGCCCGGTGCTGACCGCCGTGTCGGTAGAGCCCGCCGAAAAGCCCTTGGAAGAGGTCGTAACGTTCTCTTAACGTTTCTTTATAACAAGGAGGTTCTGGTATGAAAACTCTGTTCCGTATTCTTGGCACGGCTGCTGCCGTGGCCGTCACCGGCGCTGCCATCGTGGTGCTGGACAAGATCCTGAACCAGAAAGACCCGCTCCATGTGGAGGAGGTCGAGTTCCCGGAAGAAGCCGAAAAGGACGCCGAGGAGGCCGAAAAGACCGCCGAAGCCTACGCGGAAGCCGAAGCCAAGGAAGAAGCAAAGGCTGCCGATGCTGCCGCAGAAGCTGCCGAGGAAGCCGCACCGGAAGCACCTGCCCCTGCTGAGAACGCACCCCAGACCCAGCCGGAGACCGCTGCCCAGCGCCCCGCCTACGACCCCGAAGCCCCGAACGCCAACCCCGTGGAGGCCGGCCCCGCCGTTGCCCCCAGGGACGAGAGCGGAAAGTTCGACGCCACCAAGATCGCCGATGCCAACGATTTCGGCGACTGGGAGGAACAGGGCTGCAAGGGCTGAAAACCAGAGAACCACAAAAAGGCTGCTGCACTTTCGTGCAGCAGCCTTTTTTCAGGAAGTATCTCCGGGAATGTCACATGGTAAACTGGATGGCGCAGAAGGCGGCGTAGATGCACAGCAGGATAATGCCCTGCGCACGGGACAGCTTGCCGCGCTTCAGTGCGGGAAGGGTCATGATCGCCATGACAGCCAGCATGACCGGGATCTCCAGCACAAGGCTGGAATTGATGCCGAACAGGGTGGAACTCTGCGGCACGGTGAAGGGTGCCAGCGTGACGGACACGCCGCTGACCAGCACCAGATTGAACACGTTTGCGCCCACGATGTTGCCAAGGGACAGATCGCTGCAGCCCTTGACCAGCGAGGTGATGGCAGTGACCAGCTCCGGCAGGGAGGTGCCCAGCGCCACAAAGGTCAGCGCAATGACCGACTCCGGCACGCCCAGTGCCTGTGCGATGAGGGTGCCGTTATCCACCAGCAGGTTTGCGCCCAGTGCGATCAGCACAGCGCCCAGCACCAGCAGCACCAGCGTTTTGGTAAGGGACATCTCTTCCCCGGCATTTTCGGCCTCGGCCTCCGCTTCGGCGGCGGCAGGGGCTTTTTTCATCTGCAATACGTTTGCCACCATGTAAGCCACGAACATGGCCAGCATCACAAAGCCCAGCGGGCGGGTGAACTCGCCCATGGCGTAGGCAGCCACGCAGTAGATGGCGGCTGCGGCAAAGAAGAAGGCTACCGGCACCCGCAGGGTCTTGGGGTCTACCTTGCCCGGACGGACAGCGATGGTGATGGCGGCGATCAGGGCAGAGTTGCAGATGACCGAGCCGATGGCGTTGCCGTAGGCGATCTCACCATGGCCGGAGACAGCGGACATGGTGGATACCATGACCTCCGGCAGGGTGGTGCCGATGGACACCACCGTTGCGCCAATGAGCAGCTCCGGCAGGTGGAACCGCCGTGCCAGTGCCGAAGCACCGTCCACGAACCAGTCGCCGCCCTTGATCAGGAACAGCAGACCGACAATAAATAACAATACAGGAACCAGCATAATTTTTCTCCTCTGAATTTTCGCGGGGCATGAACCTGCAGAACCGGGAACGGATCGCTCCATCCCCGGTTCTGCACAAGATCGGTCAGTTGGCGTTATTTCTGCATGATGTGGATGGCAAAGCCGCCGTACTCGCCGTCAAGGTATACGTTCTTGATACGGCCGTCCTCAAAATAGGCAGCAGTCTCCATGCGGAAGCTAAAGCCATTTTCCTCCAGCTCCTCCATCGCAGCCTTCAGGTCGGGGGTGCGCATTGCGATGTGGCCGTTCTTGCCCAGAAAGGGGCTCTTCATGCACTCGAAATAGTTGCCGGCAAACTCGGACTTCTGTCCGTGGCGGGGCTCTAAGTTGAACAGCTTGCACAGCAGCAGCGCCAGCTGCTCGGCCTCGCCTGCGTTGTCGGTGTTGATGCCGACGTGCTCCAGCTCAAACGTGTTTTTCATTTGGTGTTTCTCCTGTTACTTCATGGGGAAGATCAGCACAGCGCCCACCGTCAGCGCCAGCAGACGGATGAAGTACTGCGGAATGGTGAACTTCCAGAACTCGGTGATCTTGTAGTCACCGGCACCCATGATCATGGCGGGCATACCGTCAATGGGCAGGAAGTGTCCGCACCAGCCGGAGACCACGATAGCGGCAGCGGCTGCGGTGGGGTCCAGACCCAGATTGACGCAGGTGGCAATGGCCATGGGAGCAAAGACGTACACGGTGCCGATGGTGGAACCGGTCAGGGTTGCCAGCAGGCTGGTCAGGATGCAGAAAGCGAAGATCAGCACGAAGGGGTTGACGTTGGCGCCCAGCATCTTGGCAACGGTCTCGCCCACCAGACTGGTCAGGCCGGTGTTGCCCAGAGCATCGGCAATGCCGATGACGCCTGCGGACATCAGGATGATGGGTGCGCTGATGGAATTGCGGATCTCGTTGAAGTCCATAACGCCGGAGATCAGGATGACGCCCACGGCCAGACCGGTGATGGCGTAGCCTGCGTCACCGATCTTGCTCTGCAGGATCATGCCTACAACGGCGAGCACAAAGCTGAAGTAGGTGATGAGCTCCTGATTCTTGGTCAGGGCAACCTTCTGCTCACCGGCGTGGAGAGCCTCTTCCTTGGCCTCGGCAATGGGGTGGTCAGGCATGATCTTGTAAGCCAGGATGCACCACACCAGGAAGCCGATGGACAGGCACAGGTTGACCAGAGAGAACTTGACCAGATTGACATTTGCCGCAACGCCTGCGCTTTGCAGAACGGCGATGACGATGCCGTACTGCAGAGCAGTGTTGAAGGGCAGCAACGGATGGTTTGCTGCAAAGCCCGCAGGCATCAGCACCTTGGACGGGGGCAGCTGCTTGGAGTAGGGCAGAGTGGACAGCAGGCCGATGACCAGCACATAGTAGGCGGTGGAACCGGTGCCGAACAGGCTGCAGCCCAGCATAACAATGAGGATCAGCAGGACGTATGCCTTAAAGCCGCCCTTGCTGGCCATGTTGAACATGGTCTGCTTGAACTTGACGATGAAGCTGGTCTTCTGCAGAGCCGCGATGATGGCCATGAAGGATGCCAGCATGACGATGGTGGGGTTTGCGAAGCCGCCGAAGGCGGTCTTGATGTCGGTAACGCCGAACACCACCAGCAGCAGCAGCGCCAGCAGCGGGGGTGCACCGAAGGGCAGTTTATCCACCATGATCAGGATGATCATGAGGACAGTCACTGCCAGAGCAATGATCATGGGAAGTGTCATAGAACGTGTCCTCCTTTTTTGTGTCCGCAGTCCCTGTTGTGCAAGAGCCCGACCCTTTGCACAATTCCGATGCGGCTTTCTTGATTAAAAGTATATAGTTTTCCGCTGTGCGTCACAATCATTTTTTGGTTTGTTGCGTTCTTTTTTGAAACATATTCAGAATTTGTTCAATTTTCTTGTCGCAATATGTTACTTCTTGAAACACATTACGGTTAGTTTTGGCTGATTCGTCGCTTTTTGAAACGGACAGCAGAAAGATCCCCCCTGCGCGGCTGCTTCTGTTAAAAAAAGAGGTCCAGAAAAGTCCGCAGACCTTTCTGAACCTCAAAAAATATTCTTTTTGCTAAGGATGTGCAGCTTAGACCATTACTTTCCGGCAAGGTCTTTGGTATACAGGGCGCGGGTGGCGTTGAGCACGGCAATGACCATCACGCCCACGTCCGCAAAGATGGCTGCCCACATTCCGGCAATGCCCAGTGCACCCAGCAGCAGGCACAGCGCCTTGATGCCCAGCGCAAACACGATGTTCTGGTGCACGATGCGCAGGGTGCGGCGGGCAATGCGCATGGCAAGCGCGATTTTGGCGGGGTCGTCATCCATCAGCACCACGTCTGCGGCCTCGATGGCGGCGTCCGAACCCAGCGCACCCATGGCGATGCCCACGTCTGCGCGGGACAGCACCGGTGCATCGTTGATGCCGTCACCCACAAAGGCAAGGTTTTCTTTAGGCTGCTTTGCGGCAAGCAGCTTTTCGATCTGGTCCACCTTGTCGCCGGGCAAAAGACCGGCGTGGTACTCGTCCAGACCCAGCTGCTGCGCCACCGCCTGCGCCACCGGCTGTGCATCGCCAGTCAGCATGACCGTCTTGCGCACGCCGGAAGCCTTCAAAGCGCGGATGGCATCGGCGCTGTGGGGCTTTACCACGTCCGCAATCAGCAGATAGCCCGCATAGCTGCCCTCTACGGCAACGTGCACGATGGTGCCCACGCCCTCTACGGCGGGCACGGTGATGCCCAGCTTTTCCATCAGGCGGGCGTTACCGGCGGCAACGGTCCTGCCATCTACCTTCGCGGTCACGCCATGACCGCCCAGTTCCTGCACGTCCGTGACCCGGGCGGCGTCGATGGGCTTGCCATAGGCAGCCTTGATGCTCAGAGAGATGGGGTGCTTCGACCAGCTTTCCGCCAGCGCGGCGGCTTCCACCAGTGCAGCGTCGGTCACACCCTCGGCGGGGTGGATGCCGGTAACTTTAAAGGTGCCCTGCGTCAGGGTGCCGGTCTTATCGAACACCACAACGCCGGTGCTTGCCAGCTCTTCCAGATAGGTAGAGCCCTTGATGAGGATGCCGCAGGAGGAAGCGCCGCCGATGCCGCCGAAGAAGCTCAGCGGGATGGAGATGACCAGCGCACAGGGGCAGCTGATGACAAGGAAGGTCAAAGCGCGGTAGACCCAATCGCCAAAGCGGGCGGGCTGTCCCATAAGCAGCAGCACCACCGGCGGCAGGAAAGCCAGCGCCAGTGCGCCGTAGCAGACGGCGGGGGTGTACACCCGGGCAAAGCGGGTGATAAAGTTTTCCGCCCGGGCCTTTTTCATGCTGGAATTTTCCACAAGGTCGAGAATTTTAGAGACGGTGGATTCGCCAAATTCCTTGGTGGTGCGCACCTTCAAAAGGCCGGTCATGTTCACGCAGCCGCTGATGACCTCATCCCCGGCGTTCACGTCCCGGGGCAGGCTTTCGCCGGTCAGGGCGGCAGTGTTCAGGGCGGAACTGCCCTCCACGATGACGCCGTCAATGGGCACCCGCTCGCCGGGCTGCACCACGATGACCGTGCCCACCTCGACCTCATCCGGGTCTACCTGTTCCAGCTTGCCGTCCTCGCCTTCGATGTTGGCGTAGTCCGGGCGGATATCCATCAGGCTGGCAATGCTCTGGCGGCTCTTGCCTACCGCCACGCTCTGGAACAGCTCACCGATCTGGTAGAAGATGATAACGGCGCAGCCCTCCACATAGTCGCCCAGTGCAAACGCGCCCACGGTGGCGACCGCCATCAGGAAGCACTCGTCAAAGGGCTGGCGGTTCTTGATGCCCTTCAGCGCCTTGCGCAGCACATCCCAGCCCACCACAAGGTAGGGGATGCAGTAGAGCGCCAGCTCCACCGGCATGGGCAGGGCGGGCAAAAGCTTGAGCACGATCACCAGCGCCACGGCGATCAGGATGCGCTCAAGGGTCTTTTTTTGTTTCTTGTTCATAAGCAACGCTCCTCGTTTTGGGGTGCATCGGGTGAAAAACAGGTGGTTTTCCACAGGTTTTTCGGCAAAAAATGGTTATTCCACAGTTTTAACCGCGTTTTCCACACAGTTTTCCGCTAAAAAAGCGCTTTTCCACGCTTCTTTTTCTCTTTTTCCGCAAAGTCTGTTGAAAACCTGGTGGAAATTGTTGAAAAGTGGCGGATTTTTCCACAGAAAAAGTTGTTACACAACGTAATCACACACAAAGTAAAAAGCATCTGCTGCATTCGTTTTGGGGTTCCAGAAAAATCTACGAATTCTTGCTGCAGATGCTTTTTTCTTTAGCGTCCTCGCCCTCTCAGTCATCGCTGCGCGATGCCAGCTCCCCCAAAGTGGGAGCCCTTGGCAGTCCACGCAAGGTTCATCTTTTTGCCAAGGCCTCTCCCTTTGGGAGAGGTGTCACCGTAGGTGACGGAGAGGGCG
>ENA-OUPO01000130-OUPO01000130.1-human-gut-metagenome-genome-assembly--contig:-NODE-130-length-44188-cov-83.0511_pt1 | contig 44188 bp, 30 predicted proteins | sample MGYA00237940_ERZ548809 | MGnify/ENA primary metagenome ERZ548809 (study PRJEB26490, sample SAMN05194695) | human gut metagenome | biome: terrestrial biome; feature: human-associated habitat; material...
CAGATGGCCAGAGCGGCCGCCTTGTAAGCGGCAGGTCGTCGGTTCGATCCCGACAGGAGGCTCGAACCCGTATGACGGGCTTGGACCTCTTACCATGGGTAAGTGCTCCAGAAGTCTTCCCCCAACTTGAGACTTCTGGCAAAGCGGACGAGACGTCCCCCAACCTGTCTCGTCCGACCGGGGGCAGGACATCCCCTTCTCTCCTGCCCCCTTTTTATTTTTCGCTTTTCGCACCTGCTTTCAAAAATGTGGCGGTATGGATAAAACCATCGGAAAGCACGGCGACCGTTCCAGCTGAGCCGTTACAATAACGGCGTTGTAGGCAGCGCTGAAAAGAGGATAAATGACGAGAAGGTGGACCCCTCGGAGATTCGTGACGCTTCGTCGTGTCCGCGTCATGGCATGCGTGGCCTCATTGACTTTGACTTCGGCGTTGGCGTTTGGTGTGGGCGCGCGCAAATCCGTGGCGTTGACCGTCAATGGGGAGACCACCACGGTGACCACATATGCGATGAGCGTGGACCGTCTGCTGCAGGAGCAGGGCGTGAAAGTCAAAACGCACGACCTGGTGGAATCGACCAGCCCGACCAGCATGCTGAAGAACCATGATGTGGTGAACGTGCAGAGCGCATACCAGACCACCATCACCATCGACGGCCAGGAAGTGCCGTTCTGGACGGTCGCGTCCAGCGCCGAGCAGTTGCTGGACTTCTTCAACCAAAACGAAACCGAAGCGGCGAAAATCACCGTCAATATCAGCAACGTCTACAACAAGCTCACCGGCGGTCTCATCATCAACCAGAAGGGGCCCGTCACCGTCATCGCGGACGGGAAAAGCTCGATGGCGCCGAACGGCAAGCTGCCCGCTGCCTCCATTCTTGACGCCAAAGGCATCACGTTGGGCAAGGAAGATCGCGTCAGTGTCGAAAAGGACGGCAAGACGACCATTCTGCGCGTCCGCCGCGTGACGCATGGTGAGGAGACCCGCACGAAGGAAGTGCCGTTCGGCACGCAGACCATCATCGACCCGAACCTGCAGCCGGGCGAAGTCACGGTACGGCAGGAAGGCGAAAACGGCGAAATCCAGCAGACGTACGCCGTCACCTACGTGGATGGCGTGAAGGAAAGCGAGACGCTGACCGGAGAGAAGACCACGAAAATCGCCATCGACAAAGTCATTGCGGTCGGACCGGAAAAAACTACGGACGATACCGACAAGTCCGACAAATCCGACAACAGCGGCAACGGCAACAGCAACGGCGATAACGGCGATTCCGGCAAGACGGACGACGGCAAGAACGATTCGGGTAAGAACGACTCGAATAAAAACGACAATAAGTCCGATTCGAACAAGTCCGATTCCGACAAAACCGATTCGAACAAGTCGGATTCCTCGGATAAGAACAACTCGAATAACAATTCCAACAACACCGAGAAGGACGATCCGGCACCGACCCCCACACCAACCCCTGCACCGCAGCCGACTCCCGCACCCCAGCCCAAACCGCAGCCCACGCCGCAGCCGAGCAATCCTTCCGCAGGCTGCCGCTTGTACCATCCTTCCGCGGCACAGGCACAGGCCTACGCTTCCGGCGCGGCGGCGCAGCGCGGCTGGACCGGCCAGAACTGGACGGATCTGGTCAAACTCTGGAATCGCGAATCCGGATGGAGCTGGAGCGCGGAAAACGTGTATTCGGGCGCATACGGTATTCCACAAGCGTTGCCGGGCAGCAAAATGGCCACGTTCGGCGCGAATTGGAAGGACGATGCCGCCGTGCAGATCGACTGGGGTCTGAGCTACATCGCACAGCGGTACGGCAGCCCGTCCGCGGCGTGGCAGCACTCCGAACAGACCGGATGGTACTGATGATCCGGCTAATCGCCAACGATTTTCGTACCGGCATGAACGGATAATGAGGGAATGACAGAAGAGGGAATGACGGAAAACGTGAACGAGCATACGCAGGGCCATTTGCTGGGGGCGGCCGACATCCGACGCATCGCCGCCGACGCGGGTATCAGCCCGACGAAGAAATTCGGGCAGAATTTCGTGATTGATCCGGGAACCGTGCGTCGCATCGTGCGCGAGGCCGGCGTGACCGCCGACGACCATGTGCTGGAAGTCGGTCCCGGACTGGGTTCGCTGACGCTGGCGATTCTGGAAACCGGCGCCACGATGACGGCTGTGGAAATCGACCCGCCGGTCGCCGAACGCCTGCCGAAAACCATCGCCGAATTCATGCCGGACGCCGTGGACCGCTTCCGTGTGGTCAACCGCGACGCACTTACCGTCAATCCGGAGAATCTGCCCGATTTCAAGGATGACGATTCCTTCACGCTGGTGGCCAATCTGCCGTACAACGTGGCCACGCCGATTCTGCTCACCCTGTTGGAACGTTTCGACAATCTGGGCACCTTCCTGGTGATGGTGCAAAAGGAAGTGGCGGACCGTTTGAGCGAGAAGCCCGGTTCGAAGATCTACGGCACGCCGAGCGTGAAGCTCGCATGGTACGGCACCGCGGAACGCGTGGGCGTCATCGGCCGCAACGTGTTCTGGCCGGCCCCGAACGTCGATTCCGCGCTGGTGCTGTTCAAGCGCTACCCGGGCGGTCACACCCCCGCCGCGGACAATGCGGACGGTTCCGTGGTGGATCGCGAAACCGTGTTCCGTTTGATCGACGCGGCTTTCGGGCAGCGCCGCAAGACCCTGCACGCCGCATTGAAGAAAATCGTGCCGTCCGAAGCGTTCGAGAAGGCCGGCATCGACCCGACCCGTCGTGGCGAGACGCTCACCATCGACGAATTCGTGGCGTTGGCACGCGCGTTGGATGAGGTGTTCGCGTCATGAGCACCATTGATTCGCCCGCCATCGGAACGGCCACCATCAACGCCGTGAGCGTGGACTGCCCGGCGAAAACGAATCTGACCCTGCATGTGGGCCCGTCGCATGCCGAATGGGGCGGCCGTCATGAACTCGACACCATCTATTGCGCGGTCGGCGTATACGACACCGTCACCGCCACGCGCAAAGCGCCGGGAAGCGGCTTCTCGCTGAATCTCGAGGGCGCGTATCTGGGCGACCTGGCCTCTTCCGGCAGCGATATGCGCCGCAACCACGCCGTGCTGGCATTGTTCGCCATGGCCGAAGCGAGCGGCCATGAGCCGGACGTGGCGTTGAACATCGACAAGCGCATCCCCGTCGGCGCGGGCATGGCCGGCGGTTCCGCCGATGCGGCGGCGACGATTCTGGCATTGAACACGTTGTGGGATCTCGATTGGCCGATCGAACGCCTGCAGGAAGTCGCGGCCACGCTGGGCGCGGACATGCCGTTCTGTCTGACCGGCGGTTACGCGCGCGGCACCGGTTTCGGCGAACGCATCGAACAGCTTGATGACGATGACGATATCGTACGCGATCTTACGGAACGTGGGTTTACCGGCCATCTGCTGGTCGGCGCATACCGTGCGGAACTGCGCACGCCGGAAGTGTATGCCACATTCGATCAGATCGGTGCCGGCGATGGCGATGAGAACCACCTGCAGAAGGCGGCGGTCTCCCTGCATCCGCGTAGCGGACAGGCGATCGAGGAAGCCTTGCGTGCGGGAGCCAGCCAGGCGTTCGTCTCCGGTTCCGGCCCGTCCGTCATCGCGTTCGTGCCGACGGAGGATGCGGCGGACGCCGTGCAGCGGGCATGGCAGGACAGCCGTTGCGTCGATCGCATCATCGCCACGAACGCCCCAGCCCGACCGATTGTGCATATCACCGCATGACACATATCACCGCATGACAGTAAAGTTGATGGCAATTGGTTTGTTCAAAAGGAATTCGTAAATGACCCAGGCTAACGACGAGCGCGCCGCGCGCAAAGAGTACATTCGCCGCCGTCAGAAGACGGTGTTCAGCATCGTCGGAGCCGTCATGGTGGTCGCCATGGTGGTGTCCCTGCTGTTCTTTTTCCATGTCGGAGGCCTGGGCAACGTCAAGTCGGCCGCCGTACAGCCGAACTACGGCCAGCAGGCACCGTGCCCCATCAAGGAAGCCGACGGCAACAAGGCCAAGTATGTGGAGAATCGCAACATCACGCTGCGTGTGCTCAACGGCACGAAGTTCTCCGGCTTCGCCAAGGCGGTGAGCGACGCGTTGCAGAACCGCGAGTTCAACCCCCAGACGCCGGACAACTACACCAAGAAGGTGGATCGCACGATGATCGTCTTCGGCAAGAACGGCGTGAATCAGGCGTACACCGTGGCAAGCAATTTCACCGACGCCATGCTGGTTATGGACGACCGTCAGGACCAGCTGATCGACGTCATCGTGGGCGCCACATTCGACAATCTGCAGGATACGAAGAAGGTCCCCGCCGCAGGCAAGGCGATCACCGGCATCCAGGGCTGCGTCGCGGTGGACAAGATGACCGACCTGCCCAAGGCGCCCGAGCATGATGCGGTGAATCCGCAAAGCTGACCGCCAATCGAAATCGATATAGGCAATATGAAAAACCCGCGCTCCCCCAATCGGGAACGCGGGTTTTCGTATTCGAGCTGTTCCAAGCACACTGTTCCATGCATGCGGCGAAACCACCGCATGTCAATCGCTATTCGCCCTGCTCCTTGTACCAGCGTTCCAGCTCGGCAACGGCCACGTCACGCTCCACCGGACCGTTATCGAGGCGGTATTCCAGCATGTGCTTGTACGCCTTGCCGACCATCGGGCCTGGTTCGATGCTTAGCAGCTGCATGATCTCGTCGCCGTTGAGGTCAGGACGGATCGCGTCGAAGTCTTCCTTTTCTTTCAGGTCGCGTACACGCTGTTCCATCTCGTCCATGGCCGCCGAGAACATCATGGCCTTGCGCTTGTTCTGTGTGGTCGTGTCGGCGCGCGTAAGGCGGTTCAGACGCTCGTACAGCGGGCCAGCGTCCTTGACGTAGCGGCGGACCGCGGAATCCGTCCACGGCTCCTCCACGTAGCCGTGGAAGCGCAGATGCAGGTTGACCAGCTCGCTGACGTCCTCGACCATGTGGTGGTCGAAATGCAGTGCCTTCAAACGCTTGCGTGTCATCTTCGCGCCGACGGCGTCATGACGGTGGAAGCTCACCTTGCCGCCCGCTTCGAAACGACGGGTCTTCGGCTTGCCGATGTCGTGCAGCAGAGCCGCCAGACGCAGCGTCAGGTCCGGGGCCGGCACCGGACCGTCGGGACCGGTTTCGAGGGCGACGGCGCGTTCGATGACGATCATGGTGTGTTCGAACACGTCCTTATGGCGATGGTGCTCGTCGATTTCCAGCTGCAGCGCGGGAATTTCCGGCAGCACGATGTCGGCAAGACCGGAATCGACCAACGCTTCGATGCCGGCGCGCGGGCGATCGGACAGCAGCAGCTTGACCAGTTCGTCGCGCACACGTTCGGCGGAGACGATTTCGATGCGATCGACCATGTCGGACAGCGCTTCGGCGGTTTCCGGCTCGATGCGGAAGCCGAGCTGCGCCACGAAACGCACGGCGCGCATCATGCGCAACGGATCGTCGTCGAACGACTGCCGCGGATCGACGGGGGTACGCAGCACGCCTTTGGCCAAATCGTTCGCACCGCCGAACGGATCGACGAATTCGAGTTCCGGAACACGCAACGCCATCGCGTTGACGGTGAAATCGCGGCGGGAAAGATCGCCTTCCAGCGTGTCGCCGTAATTGACTTCCGGCTTGCGCGAGTCGGGGTCGTACGTGTCGGAACGGTAGGTGGTCACCTCCACTTTCACCTCGGTGCCGTCCTCACGCCTGCGCATCGCGCCGAGCGTGCCGAATTTGCGGCCCATATCCCAGAAGCCATCATGCCCAAAACGGCGCAGAATATGCTCAAACTGCTCGGGACGCGCCGATGTGCAGAAATCCAAATCATGCGATTTGCGATGCAGCAGCAGGTCGCGGACAGGACCCCCGACCAGTGCCAGTTCGTAGCCTTCCGCAGCAAACATACGTCCTAATTCAATGGCCTCTGGCCACACTTCGAAGTTCACGCCATACCTTTCAGCACCACAAGTTTTTCGTTTACCAGCATACCGTTACCCCACCTGCACACAGAATTGAGTATGGTTGGAATCATGATTACGCCCGCAGACCTTGCACGCATGCTTGCCCATGCTGCGGACGACCATGCCCAAAATCCGCTGGAACCGGACGAACTGCTGTACACATCGCAGTCGGTTTCGCTGCAGCAGCTGCAACAACTACAGCAATTGCAGCAGCGCACGATCATCACGCCGAGCGCGCCTACGCCGGCGATGATGCCGCGCCGGCGCACCGCGGATGGTCCGACCACGTTCGCATCGCTTGACGCGCAGGAGCTGCCGGTGGTGCGCGAGTATTCGGCGGGCGGGTTGGTGTTCGACGACAAGGGTCGCGTGGCGATCATCGCACGTCATTCACGCAGCGGGCATTTGGAATGGTGCCTGCCGAAGGGACATATCGAAAAAGGCGAAACGCCGCAGCAGACGGCCGTGCGCGAAGTGCATGAGGAAACCGGCATTCTGGGCGAGGTGGTCGATTCCATCGCCACCATCGACTATTGGTTCACCGGTACCAGCCAACGCGTGCACAAGCTGGTGCACCACTTCGCGTTGCGGCAGATCGGCGGCGAGCTGACCGTCGAAGGCGATCCCGACCATGAGGCCGAAGACGCCATTTGGGTGGATTTTGCTGATTTGGACGATGTGCTGAGCTATCCGAACGAACGGAAGATAGCATGGTTGTACGCAAGGAAACTCAACAGACAGGCGTAATAGTGAATCAATCCGCACAACGGCACGTTTCGCGTGGCCTTCGCGCGTTATCATCCATCCTCGCCATGGTATTGACCATGGCGTTGATGTTGTTATACGCACCCACGCCATCGGCAAGGGCCATGGAATCGACCACATCGGCGGAGTCGACGGACGGTATGTTGTCCATCAACTCTTCCACGGCCGTATTGACGGACACCTCCGGATACCATCTGAACGCCACGGTGACCAACACGACCGGACAGGAGATTCCCGCGGGAACGCTGACGCTGGCCATGAACGCCTTCTACACGTTCGTTTCGCGCAACGACATCCAGGATTGGTCTGAAGGCAACGGGCGAATCCCCACCCCGCAATCCGTGGGACAGGCCGATGTGCCCGCGTTGCAGCCGGGAGCCAGCGCCAACGTGAGCATCGACGCGGACGCCCATCAGGAATCGCTCGCGGCCATCAACTCTTGGGGGCCGAAGCCGGTGCTGCTGAGCTATTCCGCCAACGGAACCCCCCTTGCTCAATCGCATACGTTCGTGACGCGCACCGGCGCGGGACTCCACACGCCCAGCACGCCGGCGCTGCACATCACCGTCGCCCAGCCGCTGGCCGCCAACGGGTGGACCACCGACAGCAAGCTGCTTGGACAGCTGGTCGATGAAGGGGGTATTTCCTCCTCGAAACTGGCGAAAATCGCCATGCCCAGCAAGGATGACGACGCACGGCTCAAATCGTTGCAGCAGACCTTCGCCAAGCACGACATGCTGCAGGTCGTAGGAGATCCGACCTACCTGCAGGCGATGGCGATGCCAACGCGGGTCGACGGCATCACCCAGCCCGCATTGTTCGACATGACCGCCTACAGCGCCATGAACAACGCTCCGGCCTACAGCGCAGCCGGTATCAACGACCGTCAATGGTCCGCAGCCAAAGCCCGGAAAACCTATCAATCGGCATTGGGCGACAGCAACGCGGACATCACCGCATACGCGTGGCAGGGCAACGGCAATTGGACCCTACAAGCGTTGACGAAGGCCCGCCAGCAGGGGTACGGCACCGTCATCGCCACGCATGACTTCGAAGAGGACGATGCGGCTACCGTACGTACCGGCAAGACGGTGGTCTCCACCGATGCCGGGGACATCACCGTGCTTTCCGCGCAGAATGTGCTTTCCGGCCTGGCCCAAGGCAAGGCGACCAGTGACGATGCCAACGCCGACAGCGAGGGAACCACGGCCGGCAGATTGGCGCGATTCGTCGCGCAAAGCGCGTTCTACCAGATGGAACAGCCTTATGCGGAACGCAACCTGCTGGTCTGTCTGAACGAGGATTCCGACCCCAGTGTTGTGGACGCGCTGATGAGCGACATCGAGCAGTCGCCGTGGCTGAACCTCACCGATCTCGCCACGTTGAAGGATGCCGACATCTCCGAAGATGCGGCCAGCATGTCAACCGACCTTCCCCAAACGGACGGCCTTACCGATGGCATGCGCAGCGACGTCCAGCAGACTCTGAGCGCGCTGGCGAACTCATCGAGCAACATCAAACGTTTCAATACGTCGATCCTCGTCAAGCCGAACGGAAAAGACGAATCCGACGTCAACACCTGGAGCAGGCAGCTGACGAACGCCCACACCATCATGGCCCTGCACGCGTTGGGCGGCGAGAGCCCTTCCAGAAGCACGATGGCGGAAGGCGCGAACCAGCTCGCGGCCCTGCTGATCAACGGTGTGGCGATCACGCCGACGGAAAGCGTGAACGTGGTCAGCGAAACCGCGAAAATGCCGGTGACCATCAGCAACAGCCACCCGTACCCGGTAAAGGTGAAGGTCTCGTCGCTGACCGATTCCATGCAGATCGTCACGTCCCGATTCGACACCGTGCAGGTGCCGCCCCACGGCGAGGCACAGGTGGCGTTCACCATCCGTGTGTCCACGTCCGGCACCGCCAACGCCACCATCAGCCTGTTCGACAGGAATGGTGCAGCGTTTGGAGCCACGCAGGTCACCCACATCACCAGCGCGCTGCAGATCAGCGACAAGAGCGGTTTCGTCATCATCGGCTTCGCCGTGCTCTTGGGCGCTGTGGGACTGTGGCGTCAATTCAACCGTAAGAAGGATCCCGACGAATGAGTTCTTCCGTTGGCCGTAACTCACTGATCATGGCCTCCGGTACCGCCGCTTCGCGCGTGACCGGCCAAATCCGCACCATCCTGCTTGCCTGGGCCTTGGGCACCACCGGCTATGCCGCCAACGCCTACCAGGCCGGTTCGATGATTCCGCAGGTCATCTACACACTGGTTTCCGGCGGCATCTTCAACGCGGTGCTTGTGCCGCAGATCGTGCGCACGCTGAAATCGAAGGACGCCGAAACCAAGCTCAACAAGCTCATCACCCTTGCCATCACCTTGTTGTTGGGTGTGACGCTGCTCATGGCCGTTGCCACGCCGTTGTTGACCAAACTGTATGTCAACGGCAGCGCCGAAACCATGGCCCTCGCCACCTCCTTCACCTTGTGGTGCATGCCCCAGATCTTCTTCTACGGCCTGTATACGGTGATCGGGCAGATTCTCGCGGCGAAGGACCATTTCGTCACGTATGCGTGGAGCTCGGTCGGCGCGAACATCATCAGCTGCATCGGTTTCGGCGCGTTCATCGCGATGTTCGGCAGGGCCACGGAACGTCCGCTGGACTTCTGGACGCCGACGAAAATCGCGCTGACCGCCGGCACTTGGACGCTTGGCGTGGCGTTCCAGGCGCTGGTGCTGTTCATTCCTTTGACGAGAATCGGCCTGAAATACCGTCCGAAATTCGGCGTTCACGGCATCGGACTGCGTTCGATGGGACCGGTCGCCGCGTGGAGCCTCGGCATCGTCGGCGTCGATCAGATCGTCAACATCATCGTCACCCGCGTGGCCACCAGCGCGCCGTTCAAGGCTTCGGAACAGCTGCATATGAGCCAGTTGGACGTGGCCGGCAACGCCTCGTATCAGAATGCGTACACCATCTACATGCTGCCGTATTCGCTGATCGCCGTGTCCATCGCCACTGCGATCTTCCCGAAAATATCGAAAGCCATCGCGGACCGCAATATCGACGAGGCGCGCAAGGATCTGAGCTCGGCCCTGCGTAATCTCAATCTCATCATGTGCTTCTTCGCAGCGGCGTTCATCGTGCTTCCGTTGCCGATCATCCTCGCACTGCTGCCGTCCATCAGCGTGCGTGAGGCGCTGCTCATCAGCGCGCCGCTCGCCGCTTTGGGCATCGGCCTGCCACTTTCCAGCTCGTATTTGGTCATCCAACGCACGTTCTACGCGTTCGAAGACGGCAAGCATCCGTTTATTTTCATGGCGATCACCATGGCCATCCAGGGTGGCGTCATCATCGCGTCGACGTTCATTCTGCCGCCCACGCAGTGGATCACCGTCATCGGATTGGCGATTTCGGTGAGCTTCATCCTGCCGTATCCGCTGCTTACGCACATGCTCCGCTCCCGTTTCGACGGCGATGTGGACGACAAGCGCATCATCACCGCCTATGCGAAGGCGCTGGTGGCCACGATAGCCGCCTGCGTGATTGGCCTGCTGTGCCGCAACGGCGTCTACCGGCTGGTCGGAGCGCATATCGGCCCCGACGACGGCACTATGAACTGGGGTCAGGCGGTTCTGTCCGCGATACTGCTCACCATCGTCATCGCCATCGTCTATCTGGCGTGCCTGTGGGCGCTGCGTGCCGAGGAGCTCACTTCGGTCGTGGGCATGCTCGCCGCCCGCATACCGGGGCTTGGCAACAAGCCTAAGTCTGGCGGAACGGCCAGCCCCAACGGTAAACTTGAGCAAAGTACCGCCGAAAACGGCGACCAAGAATAACAGCGTAGGTAGAACAATCGTTACAGAGTTGAAGGAAACCATGAAACCTCAACTGGGAGATACCATCAGCAACCGCTATGTGCTGGTTTCGCCATTGCGCGAGGAAACCGGCTTGCAGGTTTGGAAGGCAAGCGATCACGTGCTTGCCCGGGATTGCCAGCTTTTTATCGTCAACAACCGCAAGGCTTTGCAGGATGTCAATGCGACGGCCTCCATGCTGGCGATTTCCCACGACGCCCATTTCACGCAGGTGCTGCAGCTTCAGCACGTGGGCGAGGTGGCGTTGGTGATCACGCAGCTCGATGCCGGCATGTCGTTGAGCGAGTATCTCACGCAGTCCAGCAAGCCGCTGAGCTTCACCGCGATCCGTTCCATTCTTGGTGAGGTCGTCGAAGCCCTGCACGTGTTGCAGAAAGACAATCTCACGCATTTCTCGATCAGCACGGACACCGTGCGATTGACCCGCAACGGCATTGAAATCGCCGACGCGCCGGTAAGCATCATGCTGGCCGATACTTCGCGCGTGCAATCCGTGGAAAACCAGGAGCAGCTTGCGATTCGCCAGGTCGCTTCCCTGCTGTATTCCCTGCTGACGCGCACGCCGTCGACGCTGTCCACGAACTACCATCTTGACGCGATTTCACCGAACGTGCCGATGGAGTTCCGCGTGATTTGCAAGCGTGGTCTGGATCTCAAGGAGAAGGACGGTTTCCCGACCGTTCCGATGGCCACCATCGCCGAATTGGAGGCGTTGCTGGGCGACTACGAGCCGCTGGCGAAGCTTAACGGCCCCGATATTGCGTTACCGTCCGCGGATTCGGAATGCTCGATTGTGAACGTGCCCCTGCTGCAGATTCTCGAGCAGGATGCCATCGCCTTGCCCGATACGCTGGCTGAAACCGGAAGCATTCCGGAAATGACGTTCGAAGCGCCTGAACCACACACTGATTTCTCCGACAGCAAGGAAGCCTTGGCCAAGGGTATGGCCGCGACCGGCGGTGCCGTGAAATCGCTGTGGAACAACAGCCGCGAACTACTCAGCGAAGAGGACCTCGACGGATCCTCCGAAGATGTGGATTCGCCGTTCTCCTTCCCCATCCGTGTTTCCACGCCGTCGCCGCAGGGCGATTATCATACGGACGATTCGCAATTGGAGAAGACCGGTCGCATTCCGGTGATCGGACCTGACGGACGGGTCATCGAGCCGGGCGAGGAATCCGCACGCGCGTTGAAGGCGGAGCAGGAAGCGATCGACGCGGCATATCAGAACGAAAACGGAGCCCCCGTTGCGGTGCCGCCGAGCTTTGCCCCTAAAGCCTCTTCCTCCAGTCCGGCCGAGGTCGCCAATGCCAAATTGTTCGGCAAGCTCACCACCAAGGTCGTGGCCATTGTGGTCGCGTTCATTGTGGTGGCCGTCGCATTGGGATTCGCCATTCATGGTTTGACCAAGAAGCCGGATGACGGCATCACCAATACGAATTCCAACAATCCGTGGCCGGAAATGAACCTTGACGACGTGCCTTTCGGCAATAATGGCGATTCCGGCAATGGCAGCAGCTCCGCCAGCGATGCAAACAACGATTCCAACGATGCCAACAGCTCCGACAACGGCAGCTCCGATTCCAGCAAGCCGAAGAAAACCACGAAGAAGAGCCATTCCGCCAAGAAGGACGTCGACAAGGTGGTGACTTCGGATAAGAAGGTGCGGAAGGTTCCGGAGCCGAAGATGCCGGAGAACACGACTCCGTATGAGATCGACAACCGCCAGTTCCTGTCCAATCCGGACGGACAACAGGGTTACGGTTATTACCTCCACCTCAGCCAGCCCCAGAAAGCGTATCGCATGGTCATCAAGATCCGTTCTTCCGGCGGCCAGGGCTACATTCGCGTGAACGCCAAGTCCAGCCCGAACCAGGGTGAACAGGTCGCCCAGTTCGAGTTCGACGCCAGCGGCACCACCGAAATCAAGTTCAACAAGGCCGTGGAGACCCAGGACATCCTCTTGTGGGTGCCGTTCGACAGCCTTCCCGGCAACCAGCTGTACATCGATTCGGTGCAGATTTTCTGACGCATCGGCAGACAAGGAGGGTGTGCGGATTGTTCCGCACACCCTCTTTTTGTTTCACGTGAAACAACGTGACGGATAGCTGACTTTTTTGAACGCCTTTTTGACGCTTTTTTGAACGCCATCTGCAAAACCGCCCGCAACCGTCGTGGAAACTGCATTACAGTAGCAACCATGAGTGATATGCGTGATGTGGTGATTATCGGTTCCGGCCCGGCTGGCTATACTGCCGCGATCTATCTTGGCCGCGCCGGCTTCGAGCCGCTGGTCGTCGCCGGCGCGCTGACGCCCGGCGGCCAGTTGGTCAACACCACCGAAGTGGAGAATTTCCCAGGCTTTCCCGATGGCATCATGGGTCCGGATCTGATGGACAATATGCGCAAGCAGGCGGAACGGTTCGGCACGCATATCGTTTGGGACGATGTTGTTTCGGTTGCTTCGAATGCCGATTCCGGCATCAAAACCGTCACCCTTGACGGCGGTGACGTGTACGACGCACGCGCGCTGGTCATCGCAACAGGCTCAAACTATCGTAAGCTGGGCGTGCCAGGCGAGACGGAATACGCAGGCAAAGGTGTCTCCTACTGCGCCACCTGCGATGGTTTCTTCTTCCGCAACAAGCCGATTGTGGTGGTCGGCGGCGGCGACAGCGCTTTCGAAGAAGCTGATTTCCTGTCCCGTTTCGGCTCGTCCGTCACCCTTATTCATAGGCGTTCCACGTTCCGTGCTTCCCGCATCATGGTGGAGCGTGCGCAACGCAATCCGAAAATCGATTTCATGCTTGACGCTGTGGTGCAGGAGATTCGCGGCGACGAGAACGGCGTGCAGGAGGTGGAGGTGCGCAACACCGCCACCGAAAAGACCTCTGTAATCCCCGCTAACGGCGTTTTCATGGCGATTGGGCACACTCCTGCCACTGCTTTTCTTAACGGGCTTGTAGACGTCGATTCAGCCGGTTATATCACGGTCGATGGCGCCAGCACACGTACCAGCGAACCCGGCGTTTTCGCCGCGGGAGACTGCGTGGATAGCGTCTATCGGCAGGCCATCAGCGCGGCGGGCATGGGGTGCCGCGCCGCGCTGGACGCGCAGGCTTATCTCGATTCGCTCAAGTAAGGCTCAAATCGTTCAAATCATTATCGCTCGCCGAGCTCGATTGGCTCGGTTCGTTCAGCTCTGCCGCTGCATAAGCAGGTCGACGATGCGTTTCATATCGTCTTCCGATTTGAACACGATTTCGATTCGCCCGTGCTTCTTCGATCCCTTGATGGAGACCTTGGTGCCGAAACGCTGCTCCAGACCAACCTGAACGGGGGTACCAGCCCACGGATTGAGCTTGCTGGCCTTCGGCTTCTTGGGCTGGTCGCTTTCGGCGGCCTTCATCGACACGATTTCCTCGGTGCTGCGTACGGACAGTCCCTCGGCGATGATGCGCGTGGCCAGCTGTTCCATATCCGCTTCCGTCGGCAGTCCCAGCAGCGCACGCGCGTGGCCCGCGGACAGCAGTCCGGATGCGACCTTCTTTTGCACGGCGGCCGGCAGGTTGAGCAATCGCAAGGTGTTGGCGATTTGCGGACGGGATTTCGACACCGACTTGGACAGTTGGGCCTGCGTCAGGCCGAAATCGTCGATCATCTGCTGGTAGGCAGCCGCCTCTTCCAGTGGATTCAGCGCGACGCGATGCAGGTTTTCCAGCAGTGCGTCACGTAGCATGTCGTCATCGGCGGTGGTTTTGACGATGGCCGGAATCGTTTTCAGGCCGGCGATCTGCGATGCGCGCCAACGACGTTCGCCCATGATGAGCTCGTACATGCTATCCATGCGCCCGTCGAACATGTTGTGCGGTTCGGCCGGTTTGGCTGCGGCTTCCCTGCGGGCGGCTTCGATTTGCGATTGCGGACGCTTGCGTACGACGATTGGCTGCAGTACGCCGACTTCCTTGATGGATTCGGCTAGCTCGCGCAGGTCGTCTTCATCGAAAATGGTACGTGGCTGATGCAGATTGGGACCGACGTCGCTCAAACGCAGTTCAACCAGATATCCACCCTGCACGGGAAGCAGTTCCGGTTCGTCCTTCTTATGTTCGGTCGGCGTGGTTTCACGTGAAACACTCCCCTGCTGCTCGCCCTGTCCGGAAGCTGGCTGAGCGGTGGAGCCGAAGAACATGTCCGCGGGATGCGCGCTTTCGTTCAACGAAATCGACGGCATGCTGGCACGACGATGCTGGTTTTTCTTGGTTGTTTCACGTGAAACAGCATGCTTCATCCCCTGCACGGCGTTCACCGATGCCTGTGCGGTAGCGGACGCGCTCTTGGATCCCACATGCCCATCAGTCTTGGAAGCCTTGACTTCTTTGGCGGCAGCGGCAGGCGCCGCATGCTCCTGATGCTGCGGCTCCCCCGGAAGAGAAGGAAACAGTGCGCCAAGACCTTTACCCAAACGCGACTTAGTTGCCATGATCAGTTCTCATTCCTTCTTGCATCGATTGCCTGCAGCACCGTATCGGAACGACGCGAAAGTTCCAGCGCGGCTTCGCAGTACGCGATCGCACCCATGCCCTTGGGGTCGTATGCGATCACGCTTTGGTTGAAGCTTGGCGCTTCGGAAATCTTCACCGTGCGCGGAATGGTGGTGTCGAGCACGATTGTCGGATAGTGCTTCTTCACTTCCCCATGCACTTCGCGGCTCAGCAGCGTGCGCTTGTCGTACATGGTGATGAGCATCGTGGAGACCAGCAGCGACGGATTGTAATGTTCCTGCACCAGTCCGATGGTGTTGATGAGCTGGCCCAAACCTTCCAAGGCGTAATACTCGGCCTGAATCGGAATCAGCATTTCGTGCACGGCGCACATGGCGTTGATCACCAGCAGACCCAGGCTCGGCGGGCAGTCGATGATCACGTAATCGTAATGCTCTTCGCTGGTGGCGAGGAACTCGTCCACCGCGTTCTTCAGCAGCGAGTTGCGGTCCGCCATGTCGGCGACCTCAAGTTCGGCGCCACTCAAATCGATGGATGCGGGGACCACGTCGAGGTTGTCGAAATCAGGGCACGTGCACTTGACTTCCGCGATGCGCTTGCGTCCTTCGATGACGTCATACACCGAAGGCTGACCGGAGGCGTGCGGGGCACCCAATGCCGTGGAGGCGTTGCCCTGCGGATCCATATCAATAAGCAGGACCTTGCATCCGAAACGGGCCAAGGCCGCGGACAGGTTCACTGCGGATGTGGTTTTGCCGACGCCACCTTTCTGGTTGGCGACTGCGATCAGGCGCGTTTGGGCCGGCTTCGGGCAGACCGCATGCTCCAATGCCTTGTATCGCGTCGATTCATCAGCGATTTGCGCGCCTACGGGGGATGTCGAGCCTTCGAAGATTCGCTTGATGGTTTCCGTGGCGGATTCCATCGACGTCAAATTGTCTGGTTCTTCAGGTCCAGTCATGAACTAGCCTTCCTATACATATTCAACAATCAAGTTTCATCATTTGGGTGGACAGATTTTCACCTGTTCACGGCCATGTGCACCATTGTGAACAACGGTGGATAGTTGGTGGATAACTCATCCGACCACCCAAAAGTTATCCACAGAACAATCGTTGCAATTCCAAGCTTCTTCAAGATGCTTCGTAACGCATTTCCGCGATTGTGGATACTGTGGATAACTCACGCGATTTTGTGGATAACTTATCGCTTGTCCACCATCAGCACATGCGTCGGTTCCAGACCCGGACCGACCTCGGCCTCCACCACACGGGGATGGATACCGCCGTTTTTGGAGATCTCTTTGGTGGCCTTGACGATTTCCTCCTGCGCGGATCGTCCTTTCAGGGCAACCAGCCGTCCGCCTTTGTCCAGCAACGGCAGCGTCCATCCGGATAGTTTGGTCATCGGCGCGACCGCACGGCAGGTCACCACGGCAAACGGATGCCTGACCGGGATGGGATTCCCGTCGAGATCGACGGCATCCTCTCCCCTGCCCTTCCGGCCACCGTTCGAACCGCGGACGGCTTCGATTACGGCGTTGGCTCGGGAGCGCACTATCGAGACATTGTCCAATCCCATTTCGTCAACGCACTCATGAAGCCATTCGATACGGCGTTCCATCGGTTCCACCAAAGTGAACTGGTGGTCCGGCAGGCAGGCGGCCGCCACGATACCGGGGAATCCTCCGCCACTGCCGATATCCGCCACCGTCTTGAATTGCCTCTTGGCCGTTGCTTCACGGATGAACGGTACGATGGCCGCGGAGTTCAGAATATGCCGTTCCCAAATAATACCGACATCGCGTGGCCCTATCAGCCCGCGCGGTTCTCCTTCCGCAGCAAGTTTCACGTGAAACACCTTCAACTTGCCCAATGCATCGCCAAGCACTTCCTCAAGAATCGGCGACCCATCCAATTCGTCATTCACATCACTCATGCACACCATCCTAATCTACAGGCATCAAAAAAGCGCCGCGAGAAACTCGCGACGCTTCATGTTTCACGTGAAACTATTTCAGGCTTCGTCGATCTCGTCGGCGTCATCGGCTGCGGAAGCCTTGACGTACACCGTGACGTAACGATGCGGTTCTTCGCCATGGGACCGAGACTTCATGCCTTCCTCGCGCACCACATCATGGATGATCTTGCGTTCGAAGGAGTTCATCGGCTTCAGGTCCACCGGCTCGCCAGTCTCGCGCGCCTCGTCGATGGCATCCAGCGCAAGGTCGTGCAGGCGCTGGCGCTTGCGCTTCAGATAGCCGTCGACGTCCACGATGAGGTGGGAGCGTTCGCCGGTTTTCTGCTGCACAGCAAGGCGGGTCAGCTGCTGCAGCGCGTCGACCACTTCCCCATTGCGTCCGATTAGATGCTTGATGTCGGTGTCGTCGTCGGCGACGATCTGCACCATCGGACGGTTGTTGCGCACGCCCATTTCTATGTCGCCTTCGTAGTCGGCGATGTCGAGCAATCCTTCGAGGTAATCGGCAGCGATATCAGCTTCCTCATTGAGCTGATCGATGGTCTTCTCATCATCTTGCGCCATGGTTCTGTACTCCTTTGAGCGGGGTTCTTGTTATTCAAGTCTAGCGATTGTTGTGTATCACGTTGGTGATTGCCGCATATAAAGCGGTGTGTCCTGTGTTTCACGTGGAACACAGGACACACCCGATACTTATTTCTTCTTCTTTTTCTTGCGACTCGGCTGCACGCGCTGGTAGCCGTTCTTTTCCTTGTTCTCGGCTGCTTCCTTGGCCTTCTGCAGCTCCTCCTCCTCGAGGGACGGCAGGCCGGCCTTGGCACGGCGGGCGTTCTCATGGGCGTGGTCGCGCTTTTCCTTCGCTTCGGCGGCCGGGGATCCCGGAGTCGGGAAGACGTGGATCTGCCAGACGGAACGCAGCAGGTTGCAGATGTTGTTGGTCAGCCAGTACACCAGCACTGCGAACGGCATGGCGACGCCGGAGAAGATGTACATGATCGGGAACATCCACAGCATCATCTTCTGCATCATTTCAGTCTGCTTGTTCGCAGCGCTCTGGGCCATGTTGCGCTTCATGCTGTTGTACTGCATGAGCCACAGGCAGAAGCACATCAACGCCACGAAGATGCCGATGACGATCTTGCCGTGGATGCCGGCTGTGGTGAAGTTCTCGGCCACGTTCACGCCGAACACATTAGTGGAGGTGAACTGCTTGGCGGTGGCGATGTCGAAGGCACCAAGGCCTTGTCCGTTCCTGAATTTGCCGCGTGCGATGTACGGAATGGCCGACAGCGTGTAGAACATGCACATGAACACGGGGCCCTGCACGAACATAGGCAGCATGGATGTGCAGCCGCCCATCGGGTTCGCGTCGTTGTCCTCGTACAGCTTCATGATTTCGCGCTGCATGGCCTCTTTGCTGGCCGGATCGTTCTTGCCCTTGTACTTGTTCTGAATGCGCTGCATCTTGGGCTGCAAAACGGCCATCTGGGCCTGCATCTTGCGCATGCCCTTCATGGACTTGTAGAACAGCGGGAACACGCACGCCTGGACCACAATCACCAGGAACACGATGGACATGACCCACGAGAAACCGATCTCGTTCATGCCCAGCATCACCATGAATCGGTGGAATCCGGCCATAATCTGCGTCATGAGCCACTCGACGGGGTACAGGAGCTTGTACAGCCAGCCCCAGAAACCACTATCGAGGAGGAATTGATCTTGATTCATTACAGGCCATTCTCCTTATCGCCTATAGGTTCATCTACATCCAGAGGCGTGAGACGAGGCTCCTCGTGTGCCTTCGACCACGAACATCTGTAAAACAAGGAATAGAGCTGTGGAACGTCGTCGATTCCTCCACGGTTCCACTGGTTGCAACGAAGAAGGCGTAATAACGCAAGAAGACCACCTTTAAGGCAGCCAAATCGTTCAATCGCCTGAATCGCATAATTGGAGCAGCTGGGATAATACCGGCACCGAGGTGCGGTATGGGCGGAAATATATTTCTGATACCAGCGGATGAGCCGCACCATCCAATTGCGATGATGCCCCTTGCTCATTGCCGGGAAGCGGTTTTACGTTTCACCGCTTCGAAACACGATGCCATCTGCTGCTCAAGCGACAGGAAATCGGCACGTGCGGCACTTGGCTTGGCACGCAACACGATATCGCAGGATTCGGGTAATAGTGATTCGTACTTTCGTGCAAGCACACGGAAACGCCTTTTCACGGCGTTGCGCGTGACCGCGTTGCCAACGGCTTTGGAAACGGCCAAGCCGACACGGCGGCCTTGCACCGTCGCTGTATCGCCCGTTACGACATCGTCGTGCATCAGATAATGCACGACGATGTCTTCTCGCGATACCCTACGACGGCGTTTGAGCACCGCAACAAAATCGCGATGGCTTTTCAGCCGTTCCACCGCTCTATGCCACTAAAAAATCAGGCAGCGAGGGACTTGCGGCCCTTGGCGCGGCGACGGTTGATCAGAGCGCGGCCTGCGCGGGTGCGCATGCGCTGACGGAAACCGTGCTTCATGTGGCGACGGCGGTTGTTCGGCTGGAATGTCCTCTTCATAATTAATGCTCCCGGTGTTTTTAGCCATGCCAAGGCACGGCTCCTCATGAGTCAAGCTCTACTAAATTACTCTGACCCCTGAACAGATTGCCGCGTCATCCATTTTTCTTCACATTTTCATGGGGATTCCCCGCATAAAACAATCCACATAATCGTTGCGATTCCGCCGAATTCCCCACAAAAGTTATCCACAAACTACAACAATGTTATTCACATTTCAATCTTTTCAACACGCACGCCGGTGGATAACTCGGGGAAAAGAGAGTACAAATATACAGTTGCACATCAGTGGTACGTCTGTCGAGAAAGGATTATCCGTGGCTGATAACACGACAACAGATCCTCTCGAGCAGGCTCGTGGGGTGTGGTCCGACGCTTTGGCCCTGCTGCACCAGAATCCGTCGCTGTCCGTACGCGACAAAAGCTGGCTGGAGAACGTCTATCCCGAAGGCATGTGGGGTCCGACCATCATGCTGTGCGTGCCCAGTGAGGCGGCTCAGCAGGCTTTGCAGACCGAATTGAACAAGCCGTTGATGGAGGCGTTGCGCGAATCCGCCGAACAGGACATCTTTCCCGCCTTCAAAATCGTTGAAATGAAGCCGAAAACGGAGGAACAGCCGGAGGAAACCTATCCGCGCTTCTCCTCCGCGAAATCGCCGGCGAAGTCCCCTGCGAACGAGACGATGCAAGGCCAGTTGCCGATTCCCGCGACGATGCCGCCGGAACAGGACCATTTCCAGAGCGGCCAGAACAGGCCGCTGCTCGACCCCGAAACGCATTTGAACAAGAACGCCACCTTCGACACCTTCGTGCCCGGCGATTCCAACCGTTTCGCACGTACCGTGGCGCTGGCCGTGGCGGAGGGTTCCGGCCATGATTTCAATCCGTTGTGTATCTACGGAGGCTCCGGCCTGGGCAAAACCCATTTGCTGAACGCCATCGGCAACTACGCGCTGGTCAAGGACCCCAATCTGAAGGTTCGCTACGTCACCAGTGAGGAATTCACCAACGAATTCATCGAGGCTCTGGCCGATACGAACCAAAGTTCCGGCCAGATCAAGGAATTCAACCGCCGCTACCGCGAGGTCGACGTGCTGCTCATCGACGATATCCAGTTCCTGAGCGGCAAGGACGCGACCCTTGAGCAGTTCTTCCACACGTTCAACACCCTGCATCAGGCCAACAAGCGCATCGTGATCGCCTCCGATGTGCCGCCGAAGGACCTGCAGGGCTTCAACGAACGTCTGATCTCCCGCTTCGAATCGGGCTTGACCGTGGACGTCAAACCGCCGGATCTGGAGACGCGAATCGCCATTCTGCGCATGATCGCCACCATGAACGGCTCCAATATTCCCAACGACGTGTTCAACCTGATCGCGGAACGGTTCACTGAGAACATCCGCGAGCTGGAAGGCGCGCTGAACCGTGTGACCGCCATGGCGTCGCTGAGCAACCAGCCGGTCACCAAAGCCCTTGCGGAACAGACTTTGCAGGACTTCTTCACCACCGACGTGGAGATCAAGCCCGCGGACATCATCACGCAGGTGGCCAAGTACTTCTATTTGACGTTCGACGACATCGTCGGCCGTTCGCGTACCAAGAAGATCGCGCTGGCACGCCAGATCGCCATGTATCTGGTACGCGAGCTGACCAGCATGAGCCTCAACGACATCGGCCTGGTCTTCGGCGGCAAGGACCACACCACCGTGATGCACGCGTATACGCGCATCAACGACGAGATGCAGGAGAAGCAGGAGATCTACAACTACGTGACCGAGTTGACTCTGCAGCTCAAGCAGCGTTCCAACGACAAGTAACGGAAGCAACCGCAGCAAACGGCGTATTTCCAACGGTTTTCCTTAGGCTGGTAAATTATTTACCAGCCTTTTTACTATCCGCGTGACACGCCCGGACAGAATTTCTTGTACATCGAGTTTTCCACATACATATCCACATTTCGGGGAAAGGTCTGTGGAAAAGCCGTTGGAAACACGGAAAACGGCAGTGGATGGCTCGTGGATTATTCACAGTGAATTGTGGATAAGTTTTGCGCGGCCATGAGCCTGTGGATAACCCATGCTCTTATCCACATTCGACTCAGAAGTTATCCACAGGTGACGTCTCGTACTGAAGCGTTGCTGCACTTGGGCTACGCGAGCTTATCCACACTATCCACAGGGCTTATTATTACGAAAGTACGTTTTTCTTACTTTCATCGTCATTCTCGTAATGTGGGGAATTCCCCACGCTTTCGTCATCGTTGCTCTTATCGCTAGAATGGCATGTGAATCGAACGAAACGAGGAATACCCCATGAAAGTCGAAGTCAATTCCCAAGCTCTTGCCGATGCCGTGGCATGGACCACACGTGTCATCGACGCACGTCCCGCAACCCCGATTCTGGCGGGCATCCGTCTGGAAGCCATTGACGGCACACTCCAGCTTTCCGCCTTCAACTACGCCATTTCCGCACGCCACCACATCGAAGCCGGCGTGGACGAGGCCGGTAGCGTTCTGGTGCTGGGCAAACTGCTTGCCGACATCACCAAGTCGCTACCCGCTGCGAAAACCTATCTTTCCACTGATGGTTCCACGATGACCATCACGTCGGGCAAGTCGACCTTCACCATGCAGCTCATGCCGGAAAGCGAATATCCGGATCTGCCCGTGGTGCCGACGAAACTGGGCCAGGTGGACTCCCCCACCTTCGCTCAGGCCGTCAACCAGGCGTCCGTCGCGGTCTCCCGTGAGGAGAACCGTCCGGTGCTCACCGGCATCCGCGTCCAGTTCCAGGGCGGCAAGGTCATCATGAGCTCCACCGACCGTTTCCGTCTGGCCCGTTCCAGCTTCACCTGGACGCCGGAGGATGCGACCATCAGCACCACCGCTTTGGTCCGTGGCTCGCTGCTGCGCGACATGGCGCGTTCGCTGGACGAGCATCAGAACGTCACCATCGATTTCGATGCGGACAACCCGTCCCTGCTGGGCTTCGAGAACGCCGGCCGCGTGTCCACCTCCCAGCTCATCGACGGCGAATTCCCGGCCGTTGACCGCCTGTATGCCGATGAATACCCGATTCATGCCGTCATCAACAAGCAGGCCCTCATCGACGCCATCAAGCGCGTTTCGCTGGTCGCCGAACGCAACGCCCCGATCCGCATGGTCTTCTCCGGCCAGGAGCTGACGCTGTCGGCCGGCACCGCCGACGAAGCACAGGCGAAGGAGATTCTCGACATCGACATGGACGGCGAGGACATCACCGTGGCGTTCAACCCCTCCTATCTGGTCGACGGCCTGAGCGCCATCAGCGAGCCGTTCGTGCGCATGAAGATGACCACCGCGGTCAAGCCCGTGGAATTCAACGGCCAGCAGGAAGCGGATTCCGACGAATCCATGGACTACCGTTACCTGCTCGTTCCGATGCGCTTCAACAACTGATTTCGTTCCACCTGTGGCCCGGACGGCAAGTTCCCGTCCGGGCCACCATGCCATCGCCTTCAAGGAATCCCGGTTTTCATGCATATCTCCCGTCTCGCGCTCGACCATTACCGGTCATGGGACCATTGCGTGCTTGATTTCGAACCGGGAATCAACATTCTCCAAGGCTCGAACGGCCTAGGGAAAACCAATATCGTGGAAGCCGTGGAAGTGCTGTCCACCGGCTCCAGCCACCGCACCTCGTCATCGCTGCCGCTGGTCGAAAAAGGCCACCCTTCCGCCACTGTCCGGGCCAACGTCGAAGATGCGGACGAACAGCGCACATATGAGATCACCATCGCCGCGCGAGGCGCCAACAGGGCGCGCGTGGACGGCGGAAAATCGCAATATATGAGGGATATCGTGGGTTTGGTCCCCTCCGTGTCCTTTACCCCCGAAGACCAGCGGTTGGTGTCTGGCGATCCGGCCACCCGAAGGAACTTCCTCAACCAGGCGGCTTCACTGCTGTTGCCCCGTTATGCGCAGTCGTTGCAACAGCTCACGCACGTTGCCAAACAGCGTGCCGCATTGCTCAAACAGCTGTCCGACGGCTCCGGCATCGACCCCGAATACGGGCGTCAGGCCGTGCTGAGCGGTCTGGAAGTGTGGACCGGCCAATTCATCGCCCTCGGCGTGCAATTGACCAAGGACCGGAACGATGTGATCGGACTGCTGCGCGAGCCGTTCACCCGCATCTATGCTTCGTTGGCGGGCGAAGAGGAACAGGCCGACCTGGTGTATGAGCCGTCCTTCGACGAGGTGCTTCTGTTCGACGAGCCGGCCGCGGAAATCAGCCGTCATTTCCAACGCATCTACCCCGGCGAAGTGGCCCGTGGGCAGAATCTGATCGGACCGCAGCGCGATGATCTGACATTGCGGCTCAACGACATGCCAGCCCGCGAATTCGCTTCGAACGGCGAGATGTGGACAATGGCGTTGGCCCTGAAAATGGCGCTGTACGAAGTGGTTTCGGCGCAGCGCGACGTCAAGCCGATCGTGATCCTCGACGATGTGTTCGCCCAGCTCGACGAGTCCCGTCGCGGGCAGATCCTCGACTTCGCGCGACGGCAGGACCAGGTGCTGATCACCGTCGCCGCGGCAAGCGATATTCCGCAAGGCGAGGCGCATGTCATCGACGTTGCCGCGCTGCGTGCGCAATCGCAGGAGACGGACGGCGATATCGCGGCGATGGCGGCCATGCTTGCCGCCGGACGTGGCGCGCAATCGCAAGGAATCGAGGCCGAATCCTAATGCCGAAACCACCAATCTGCGAACTGCTGAACCTCGACCAACGCAAACTGCCGGCCGAAGTGTTCGACCGCATCAGCGACCGTGCCGGGCGGCTCAAGGAACGCGAGGAACGCGCGCGCAAGGCGTGGGAAAGCTTCGGCAAACCCGGACGCGATCCGGAAACCGTCGGCAGCCTGTTCAATCTGCTGGCATCGAACGGCGCATGGATACCCCACCTCAAAATGGCGCAGATGCGCGACCATTGGGACCAGGTGGTGGGCGTGGAAAACGCGAAGCACTCCTACCCCGCCAGCCTGCGAGACGGCGTGCTGACGATACGTTGCGACAGCCCGGCCTGGACCACCACCCTGTCGTATATGACGCCGTTGCTGACGGACACCATCCGCAGGAAACTCGAAGGTCTGACCATCAATGAGGTGAGGGTCACCGGCCCGCAGAGCCAAGGGTTCAGCCGTGGGCGTATCTCAAGGAAGATTCGCTACTGAGGGCTATTGCGAAGTCGACTTACAATCGACCTCTCTGACAGGAGAGATCGATTGTGGCGCGCGTGAAACAGGCCGTTGCGACGGGGTTTACGGAGGTTTTCCGGCTCGTCGGACGCGTTCGGAACCATGCCGAAGCCGTTGAAAACCGTTGAATTCCAAGGACAAATGTCTATAGCGCGCTGTCCCCCTCCATGAGTAGAATATCCAGCAGTGTATGTAAACGCCTAGAAGGGGCCTTTATTTGCGTTCTAGGTGGTATCACCTGCGGAAATGACCCTTGATGGCGGGAAAAATGCAGGAAGGAATCTCTGTGGCAGACCTTGATGCGGATTCGCTGAACGAATCAGCTGAAAACACGCAGGAAGATCAGATTCAGGATCAGATCCAGAACGACCAGCTCGAAGATGCGCAACTTGACGATTCGCTGTCTCCGGAACACTACGACGCGTCCGATCTGAGGGTGCTGGAAGGCCTTGAGGCGGTGCGTATCCGCCCGGGCATGTATATCGGCTCCACCGGTCCTCGCGGCCTGCACCATCTGGTGTATGAGATCGTCGACAACTCCGTCGACGAGGCGCTTGCCGGCTACGCGTCGCACATCGAAGTGACGATTCTGCCGGACGGCGGCGTGCGCGTGGTGGACGACGGCCGAGGCATCCCGGTCGACGAAGTGCCGGGCGAAGGCATCTCCGGTGTCGAAACCGTGATGACCAAGCTGCACGCTGGCGGCAAGTTCGGTGGCGGCGGCTACGCGGTTTCCGGCGGCCTGCACGGCGTGGGCATCTCCGTGGTGAACGCGCTGTCCACCCGCGTGGACATCGAAGTGCGCCGTCAGGGCTTCCACTGGACCCAGACCTACATCGACCAGAAGCCGACCGCGCGTCTGCTCAAGGGCAAGCCGATGGAGGAAGGCGAGTCCACCGGCACTTCCGTGACCTTCTGGGCCGACGGCAAGATCTTCGAAACCACCACCTACGATTTCGAGATCCTGCGCAACCGCTTCCAGCAGATGGCGTTCCTGAACAAGGGCCTGAAGATCTCCCTGACCGATTTGCGCGAGCCCGACCAGGCCGGCGACGAGGTTTCCGGCGAGGAATCCGAAACCGAAGACAAGTTCCAGACCGTCACCTACCAGTACAACGACGGCATCAAGGACTACGTCGACTACCTGGTGAAGTCCCGCAAGGCCACCCCGGTCGAACCGGACGTCATCGACTTCGAGGCCGAGGACCTGAAGATCGGCATCTCCGCGGAAATCGCCATGCAGTGGACCACCGCGTATTCCGAAGCCGTGCACACCTTCGCCAACACCATCTCCACCACCGAAGGCGGCACCCATGAGGAAGGCTTCCGCGCCGCGCTGACCTCGCTGGTCAACCGTTACGCCCGCGAGAAGAACATCCTCAAGGACAAGGACGAGAACCTGTCCGGCGACGACGTGCGCGAAGGCCTGACCGCCGTCGTGTCCGTCAAACTCACCAACCCGCAGTTCGAAGGCCAGACCAAGACCAAGCTCGGCAACTCCGAAGCGAAGACCTTCGTGCAGCGCGTCATGACCGACAAGCTCGGCGACTGGTTCGACGCCCACCCGAACGAGGCCAAGAACATCATCCAGAAGGCCATCGAGGCCTCCCGTGCGCGTCTGGCCGCCAAGAAGGCACGTGAGAACACCCGCCGCAAGTCGATCTTCGAATCGGCCGGCATGCCGGACAAGCTCAAGGACTGCCAGTCCAACAACCCCGAAGAATGCGAGCTGTTCATCGTGGAGGGTGATTCCGCAGGCGGCTCCGCCATCCAGGGACGCAACCCGATCACGCAGGCCATCCTGCCTCTGCGAGGCAAGATCCTCAACACCGAGCGCGCAAGCCTGGACCGCATGATGAAGTCGGACACCATCGAATCGCTGATCACCGCCGTCGGCGGCGGCTACGGCGAGGACTTCGACCTCAACAAGGTGCGCTACCACAAGGTCATCATCATGGCCGATGCAGATGTGGACGGCGCGCATATCGCAACCCTGAACCTGACGCTGTTCTTCCGCTACATGCGCCCGATGATCACCGCCGGCTACGTGTACGTGGCCATGCCGCCGCTGTACCGCCTCAAGTGGACCAAGGGCCCGCACGACTTCGTGTACACCGACGCCGAACGCGACCGCGTGCTCGCCGAAGGCAAGGCCGCCGGCCGCCAGCTGCCGAAGGGCGAAGGCATCCAGCGCTACAAGGGTCTGGGCGAGATGAGCTACCAGGAACTGTGGGAGACCACCATGGATCCTGACCATCGCATTCTGAAGCAGGTGCAGATCGAAGACGCGGCCGCGGCCGACGAGACCTTCTCCATGCTCATGGGCGACGAAGTCGAACCACGTCGTCTGTTCATCCAGCGCAACGCACGCAACGTCAGCTGGATCGACGCGTAAACGCGTAGGGTTTCGCAGGACTTCAAAGCAAGGATTAGAAATTGGCAGACGAAAACAACAGCAACGAAGACGGCCAGTTCGTGCCTGACGGCTCCATGGAACCGTTGAGCCCGCAGGAGGCCGACAACACCGATTACGGCCTGATGGTCGGCGAACGCGTCCAGAAGAAGGATCTGCAGCAGGAAATGCGCGAATCCTACCTGGCGTACGCCATGTCCGTCATCGTCGATCGTGCCCTTCCGGACGTGCGAGACGGCATGAAGCCGGTGCACCGCCGCGTGATCTACGCGATGTACGACGGCGGCTACCGCCCCGACCGCGGCTACTCCAAGTGCGCACGCGTCGTCGGCGAAGTCATGGGCAAGTACCATCCGCACGGCGATTCCGCCATCTACGACACGTTGGTGCGTATGGCGCAGTCGTGGTCGATGCGATACACGCTCGTCGACGGCCAGGGCAACTTCGGCTCCCCCGGCGACGACCCGGCAGCCGCAATGCGTTACACGGAATGCCGTATGGCGCCGCTCGCCATGGAAATGGTGCGTGACATCGACAAGGACACCGTCGATTTCCTGCCGAACTACGATGGCAAGACGCAGGAGCCGACCGTGCTGCCGGCCCGCTTCCCGAACCTGCTGTGCAACGGCTCGTCCGGCATCGCCGTCGGCATGGCGACCAACATTCCTCCGCACAACATGCGCGAGGTGGCAGAAGGTGTGCATTGGGCGCTCGACCATCCGGACGCGAGCCGTGAGGAACTGCTCGACAACCTGATCCGCATCATCAAGGGACCGGACTTCCCTACCGGCGCCACGATTCTCGGCCATAAGGGCATCGAACAGGCGTACCGTACCGGCCGTGGCCTCATCACCATGCGAGCCGTGGTGAACACCGAGGAGATCAAGGGCCGCATGTGCCTCGTGATCACCGAACTGCCGTACCAGGTCAACCCGGATCGTCTGGTCGTGTCCATCCGCGAAGCGGTGCGCGACGGCAAGATCCAAGGCATCGCCGACATGCGCGACGAAACCTCCGGCCGTACTGGCCAGCGCCTCGTGCTCGTGCTCAAGCGCGACGCCGTGCCGAAGGTCGTGCTCAACAACCTGTACAAGCATTCCCAGCTGCAGCAGACCTTCGGCGCGAACATGCTGGCACTGGTCGACGGTGTGCCGCGCACGCTGTCCCTGGATGCGTTCATCCGTCATTGGGTAAACCACCAGCTCGAAGTCATCGCACGCCGTACCGCCTACCTCAAGCGCGAGGCCGAGGAACGCGACCACATCCTGCAGGGCTATCTGAAGGCCCTTGACATGATTGATGAGGTCATCGCCCTCATCCGTGCCTCCGAGTCCGCGGAGACCGCCCGCACGGGCCTTATGGACCTGCTTGACGTGGACGAGGTGCAGGCCGACGCCATCCTCGCCATGCAGCTGCGCCGACTGGCCGCCCTGGAACGTCAGAAGATCCTCGACGAGCACAATGAGCTCATGCGCAAGATCGCCGACTACAACGACATCCTCGCCAAGCCGGAACGCCAGCGCAAGATCGTCGGCGACGAGCTGGACGAAATCGTCGCCAAGTATGGCGACGAACGCCGTACCAAGATTCTGCCGTACTCCGGCGAGATGAACGTCGAAGACCTGATCGCCGAAGAAAACGTGGTCGTCACCGTGACCCACTCCGGTTTCATCAAGCGCACCAAGGCCGACGAATACCGCGCGCAGCACCGCGGCGGCAAGGGCATCAAGGGCGCCAAGCTGCGCGAGGACGACGTGGTGGACCACTTCTTCCTGACCAGCACGCACAACTGGCTGCTGTTCTTCACCAACAAGGGCCGCGTGTACCGTCTGAAGGCATACGAGCTGCCGGAAGGCTCCCGCGATTCCAAGGGACAGCACGTGGCGAACCTGCTGCAGTTCGGCCCGGACGAGACGATCCAGACCGTGCTGTCGATTCCGAACTACGACGTGGCCAAGTACTTGGTGCTCGCCACCCGTTCCGGCAAGGTCAAGAAGACCGCGCTCGCCGAATACGACTCCCCGCGTCAGGGTGGTCTGATCGCGGTACGACTCATGACCGACGAGAACGGCGAGAACGCCGACGAGCTGATCGGTGCCGCGCTGTGCAACGCCGACGACGACATCATCCTCGTCTCCAAGCAGGGCATGAGCCTGAAGTTCGAAGCCAACGACGAGCAGCTGCGCCCGATGGGCCGCCAGACCGCCGGTGTGCAGGGCATGAAGTTCCGCGACGGCGACGAGCTTTTGGCCATGGATGTGGTGCAGGGCGATTCCGACAGGGATCTGCTCGTGGTCACCAACGAGGGCTTCGCCAAGCGCACCGCCATCAGCGAATACCGTCTGCAGGGCCGTAACGGCTACGGCGTCAAGGCCGTGCAGCTCGCCGAAGGCCGTGGCTCCCTGGTGGGTGCCGTGATCGTGGAGGAATCCGACCAGATCATGGCCATCATGAAGTCCGGCAAGGTCATCCGCTCCAACGTCGCCGAAGTCAAGCGCACCGGACGTACCACCCAGGGTGTGACGCTCGCCAAGCCTGACAAGAACGACGAAATCATCTCCATAGCACGTAACGAGGAGACCGACGAGGATGACGCCGAGCAGGCCGCCGCGGAAAACGGAGCAGCCCAGAACGACGCAGCCGCGCAATCGCAAGCCGAAACCACTACTGAAAACTCCGCTGAAACCGGTACGGAAGCCACTTCCGATGCCGGCGATGGCGAGAATGTAGAGGCCTGAGACACAGGCGGGGAATCGTCTGCGAAAACTGGTAGCCTCGGCTAGAAGTAGGCAAGATTCTGCAAGGAGCAACGATGAGCGAGAACAATGAAAGCCATCAGGCGCAGGCAGGGGCGCAGGCCCCACGCGTGGCCCGTTCCGCATCCAGCCAGCCGTTGAGCGGTACGGAACAGTCTCAGGCGCATGAGAACATGGCCGCCGCGTCCGGCGGTGTGAAGGTTCGTGAAAAAGCGCGTCGTGGCGCGCCTCGCGCCCGCCGCATGAGCCTGTCCCTGACCCGCATCGACGCATGGTCCGCGGCCAAGGTGGCGTTCATGCTTTCCATCGCGGGAGGCATCATCCAGATCGTCGCGGTGACGCTGCTGTGGCTGCTGCTGAACGTGGTCGGCGTGTTCGATCAGGTGACGCAGATCGTGTCCTCCACCGGTCTTGACGCCGGCGGATTCGACCTTGCCAACGTGCTTTCGCTGAGCACCGTGCTAAGCGCGGTCACCATCTTCTCCATCATCGAAGTGGTGCTGTTCACCGTGCTGGTGGTGATTCTCACGCTGCTGTACAACGTGGTGAGCACGCTGGTCGGCGGCATCCACGTGACGCTCGGCGACGACTGATCGATTCGTCATACGGCGTTCGTACGGCGCTTGCGCAACGTAAGCCGTTCGTGCAACATAAGAAGACGGCGCTTCCCTACTTCGGGAGGCGCCGTCTTTTCTTATGTAATCGCGATTATGCGGTCGCTTTTATGCAATCGTCATACTGCGTTGCGCGTTATGCCGTAACGCATATGAAAACGGTCCGTGCGAACGAATCGCACGGACCGTTGAAACGGATCGTGAAAGACGATCAGAGCACGCCCTGGGCAACCATGGCGTTGGCGACCTTGACGAAGCCGGCGGCGTTGGCGCCGAGCATCAGATCGCCCTCATGGCCGTACTCCTTGGCGGCGGCCAGGGAATTGGCGACGATGTTCTCCATGATGGACTTGAGCTTGTTGTCCACCTCTTCGAACGTCCAGGAAAGGCGGTAGGAGTTCTGGCTCATCTCAAGGCCGGACACAGCCACGCCACCCGCGTTGGCGGCCTTAGCCGGGCCGTACAGCAGGCCGTTGTCCTGATAGACGGCGATTGCCTCCGGGGTGGACGGCATGTTGGCGCCTTCGCACACGACCTTGCAGCCGTTGGCGACGAGGGCCTTGGCGGACTCCTCATCGATTTCGTTCTGGGTGGCGCACGGCAGCGCGATGTCGCACGGCACGGTCCACACGCCCTTGCAGCCCTCGTGGTATTCGGCACCCGGAACACGCTCCGCGTACTCCTTGATGCGGCCGCGGTGGCCGAGCTTGATGTCCTTGACGATGTCGAGCTTGATGCCGTCCGGATCGTAGACGTAGCCGTTGGAATCGGAGGCGGTGACGACCTTCGCGCCGAGGGCCTGGGCCTTCTCGGTGGCGAAGATGGCCACGTTGCCGGAGCCGGAGATGACGACGGTCTTGCCTTCGAAGGAATCGTTCTTCAGGACGCGCAGGGCTTCCTGGGTGTAGTAGCACAGGCCGTAGCCGGTAGCCTCGGTGCGAGCCAGGGAGCCGCCGAATTCGAGGCCCTTGCCGGTGAGCACGCCGGAGTATTCGTCGCGGATACGCTTGTACTGGCCGAACAGGTAGCCGATCTCACGGGCGCCGACGTTGATGTCGCCGGCCGGAACGTCGGTGAACTGGCCGATGTGACGGCACAGCTCGGTCATGAACGCCTGGCAGAAACGCATGACTTCGGCATCGGACTTGCCCTTCGGATCGAAGTCGGAGCCGCCCTTGCCGCCGCCCATCGGCAGGCTGGTCAGGGAGTTCTTGAGAATCTGCTCGAAGCCAAGGAACTTGATGACGCCCTCGTTCACGCTCGGGTGGAAACGCAGACCGCCCTTGTACGGGCCGATCGCGGAGTTGAACTGGATGCGGTAACCGCGGTTGACCTGCACCTTGCCCTCATCGTCCGTCCAGGCGACGCGGAACTTCACCACGCGCTCCGGCTCGACGAGGCGCTCGAGCACGCCCGCCTTCTCATATTCCGGGTGCTTCTCAACAACCGGCTCGAGGCTTTCGAAGACCTCGCGAACGGCCTGCAGGAACTCCGGCTGGTCGCCATCGCGCTTCTCGACCTGCGCGTACACGCGCTTGACGTACTCATCAGTGAGCATATTTTTCCCCTTCGGGATAGTTGGGTTATCAATACGGCGGTTTCATTCTATGTGCTTGATTGTGAGACGCACAAGATATTGCTCAAGATTTGGCTGGAGGCGTTTGGAACGCTATAGGATAGTGTGTGGAAGGCGAGGAGAGAGCGTCGTCCGCAACGTCAACTCCCTCATTTCCCACAGGAGAAAAACCATGCTTGAAGGATTCAAGAAGTTCATTGCACGCGGCAACATGATCGACATGGCCGTCGGTGTCGTCATGGGCGGTGCCGTCACCACCGTGGTCAATTCGATCGTGAACAGCGTGATCAACCCGTTCATCGCCATGATCTTCGGCAAGCCGAACATGGATGGTCTGCTGGCGATCACATTCAACGGCGCGACCGTTTCGTTCGGCGCAGTGCTGGGCGCTATTCTGAATTTCCTCATCATCGCCGTCGCCGTCTATTTCTGCATTCTGGTGCCGATCAACAAATTCCGCGACATGACCGAGGCGCTGCTTGCCAAGACCAAGCTTGCCGAGCAGAAGGAAGCCGAGGAAAAGGCCGCTGAAGAGCCGTCTGCCGAAGAGCAGACCGTCCAGCTGCTGCAGCAGATTCGTGACGAGCTGTCCAAGCAGAACGCGGCCCGCAACTAGTTGCGATTCGTGGTGCCACTCCCCTATTGATTTGATGATTCCGGCCGCTTGCGGGTATGCAGGCGGCCGTTTTATTTGGTTTGCGGGCGATCGCGTCCGTTGGATGGTCGACAAGAGGCTGAATACGAAAAAGGCTTCCGATTACTCGGAAGCCTTCAATTCTGTGGAGCTAAGGGGATTCGAACCCCTGACCCTCTCCATGCCATGGAGATGCGCTACCAGCTGCGCCATAGCCCCGTGGAGCTAGCCGGGTTCGAACCGGCGACCCTCTGCTTGCAAAGCAGATGCGCTACCAGCTGCGCTATAGCCCCATAGGTGAAAAAAGCGGCTGTGCCGCTTCCTTACCATCTACGTGGGCCCGGGAGGACTTGAACCTCCGACCTCATCCTTATCAGGGATGCGCTCTAACCACCTGAGCTACGGGCCCAACTTGCTGTGTCTTGAACACAACGAATTGAAATGATACTTGAATCACAGGGAAAGTCAAGTGCCGCCGTGTCATCGGCGTGTCGTGGCATAATGCAGGCATGACATACGGGCAGCGCAACGGCGGTAACGGCCGTTACGGCAGGGGAGTGGGGCATCGCAACCGCAATCGCGTGATTTCCGAAACGACGGCGAGCATCGCCGGCATGCGGGTGGCCATCGTGCGCAAACCCATCAAAAACATGTACCTGCGCATCAAACCGCCGAACGCGGATATCGTCATCTCCGCGCCGCAACGAATGTCGCAAAGCGCTATCGAACGGTTTGTGACGGAACGCAAGCCGTGGATCGAACGGGCGCAACGCAGCATGCGACAGGCCAGAGACGCGCAACTCAACGCGCAGCGTGCGCAAAACGGCAATATTGGCGATACTGGCGCTTCCGCCAACCCGCCCGCTTTCGTATGGACGGACGAGGCCAAGGCGCGGGCTCAACGCAACATCGAATCGCAATTGCCTGTGTTGCTTGCCAAATGGGGCTCGATCGTTGGCCGTACGCCGACGCATATCACGTTGCGTCTGATGAGTTCGCGTTGGGGATCGTGCACGCCGAAGACCGGACGTATCCGACTTAACCTGCAGCTTGGTTTAATGGCCCCTAGATTCCTCGAATACGTGCTGGTGCATGAGATGACCCACCTGTGGGAGAACGGCCACGGAGAGGGCTTTCAAAGGCGTATGAGCGCCTATCTGCCGCAATGGAGGCAGTTGCGCCGCGACATCAACCGGCAGGTGGTGCTGTAAGAGGCCGCTTGGGTTACTTGCCGTCCGCCGCGGAATCGCCAGCCGCGGAACCGTCCTCATCGGCGGTGTGCCGACGCACTTCCAGCGTTTCGATACGACGGCCGTCCACCTTGGTGACGACCATGTCATAACCGTCATCGGACGACAGCACGTCGCCCACTTCGCCCATTTTGCCGGTGTGCGCCAGGAAATAGCCGGCAACCGTCTCGTATGGGCCGTCTTCCAGCTCGATGCCGGTCAAATCCGCGAAATCCTCGATCGTCATGCCACCTTCGATGGTGGCCACGCCATTGACGAAAGCGGCGCGTTCTGTGCGTTCACCGCCCTTTTCCTCCGGCAGGTCGTATTCGTCGCGGATGTCGCCGACCAATTCCTCGGTCATGTCTTCCAACGTGACGATGCCGTCGGTGCCGCCGTATTCGTCGATTACCACGGCCAGGTGAATGCCTCGTTTGCGCAGCAGCTCAAGGCTTGGCAGCAGCTTCGACGTGCCCGGCAGGGAAATGCCCTCACGCGTCACGTCGGCAACGGTTCTCGCCTTCGGATCGCGGATGTCAAGCAGGTCGCGCACATGCACGAAGCCGAGCACGTCATCGAAATCCTTGCCGGTGACGGGGTAACGCGAATACGGCATTTCACGCACGTACGCGGCGGCTTCCGCAATCGGCATGGAGCCGTCCAGGAACGCGACGTCGGCACGAGGACGCATGACCTCCGCCACGATGGTTTCGGATGCGTCGAACACGTCGTCGAGGATGGTGCGCTCGTCCTTGCTGAGGTTGGTGTTGGTGTTGACGAGCACGCGCAGCTCGTCGTCGGACACCTCGCTGTCGGTTTCGTTCGGATCGAAGCCGAGCAGCCGCACGATGCCGTTCGTGTTCTTGCCGATCAGCCAGATGATCGGCTTGCACACTTTGGCGAACACATGGATGGCCGGCACCACGGCACGCGCGATCTGCTCGTTGCGTTGCATGGCGATACGCTTCGGCACCAGTTCGGAAATGACGATCGAGCAATACGAGATGATCAGTGTCAACGCGATGGTGGTCAGGGGAGCGGCGACGTTATGCGGCACACCCCAGTCTTCGATGACCGGCACGATATACGGGGCGATTGAGGATTCGCCGAACGACGCGGACAGGAAGCCGCACAGCGTCACGCCGATCTGCACGGTGGACAGGAACGTGTTCGGGTCGCGTGCGATCTGCGCCACACGCTTGCCGCGCGCATCCTCCTGTTCCATCTGGTCGATCTGCGATCCGCGCAGGCTGACCAGCGCCAGTTCGGTGCCGGCGAACACGGAACCGAGCAGCAGGAAAATGAAAATCAGAAGGATGTTCAAACCAAGCGACATGATTCCAATCTAAAGCAACGGCATGTCAAAACAGCGCGACGCAACGGATCCGGAAGCCGTCTTTTTCCGGAAAATCGTCAGAAGCTCAGCACTTCCACCTTGCCGGAATCGAGCTGGTAGCGTGCGCCCGTGATCATCAGCCGATCCTCGGCCAGCGCGTGCTGGATCACTTCGGAACGTTCCACCAGCTGTTCGATGGTGCGTGCGATGTGCACGCGCTCGAAATCCTCCGCCGATTCCAGTTCCGATTCGTGCGCCTGCCAAATCGAAAAACCGACCGTGCGCATCATGATCGAATCCGAATCGCAGATGCGTTCGTCGATGTCGGAAATGCTGTCGGCGGCCATCAGCGAATCCTCCGCGTCGGCGGTCAGCTCGTGCAGCAGCGCCTCGTATTCCTTGCATGCCTGCTTGATCGCGCCGCAATTCTGATGGCCGAGTACCACCAAAAGGCGCACGCCGAGCACGTCCACCGCGTATTCCAAAGAGGCGATCACAGCATCGTCTATGACCTGTCCCGCCGTGCGCACGGTGAACAGATCGCCGATACCCGCGTCGAAAATAATATCGGGGCTGACACGCGCATCAGAGCAGCTCAGTATGGCCGCTTCCGGTGCGTGTGTGTCCACAAGTGCCTCGCGTGCTTCAGCGCCACGATTCGGATGTTCCGGTTTGCCCTCCGCAAACCTGCGATTACCTGCCAGCATGCGGCTCCAAACGCCGCTTGCCGTGCCTTCGACCTCGTCTTGGTCTACAAACAGTTCGTCTGCCATTGACTCCACCCCTCATTGTTCAGGCTAGCCAACATCATACGTTTTGGTCTGACCGTTCGCTGGGAAATAGAGCGATATCTCGCTTATGTATGGCAGATTTCGTGTTCTGTCCGGTGATATTTCGCTTATGTATGGCAGTCCCAAAGGTGAAAAACCGGAAAAATGTACCCCCGAAGTGGGTTTTTCGCATGATGGTCTGCCATATATAAGCGAGAAGGCTCATGACAAGGCTCCGATTCTGCCATATATAAGGCAGATATAGGTATGAAAAAGGGTCCCCGATCGGCAGTGCGAACGGGGACCCTGAAAGAAACTGGCTAAAATCAGCCCGTGTTCTGCAGGCCTGCTGCGACACCCGACACGGTGCACAGGATCAGGTAGGTGTTACTGCAGTCTGCAGAAGATGAAAAGAATAAGAGCTAAAACAAGAAAGGCGGCACCGCTTATTCTCATTAAGGATGTGTATAGATTGCTCGGATCTCCTTTTTGAGTCCAGAGGAAATTGCTTATTTTCCAGAGTTGCCTTGGAAAAATAAGCATACATAATCCTAGCAGGGCAAGTGCTGTGAGATATATGTACTGCACTGTTCTCCTTATTTTAGGTAGTCGGAGACGCAAGGGTATGGTCCTTGTTTATTATAAAAAAGGCTGCTGGTGCAGACAAGCTTCCTGCTGAGAGAGAAGCTGAAGTGAGTGCTCGGGCTTTCGCCGCGTTCATAGCTCAACCAAGACGGTAGTTCGCATAATGTGTAATGTGTGGGCAGATATGGCATATGCCACATCTGCCCACACATTATCTTCTACTTAGGATCCTTCTGGTGGATGAATGGAAAGCTGCTACATAAGGAGTGCCAGTGCGAGGAAGAATCCTGTAATACCCGTGGCTATCAATACGGTGATGGTGATGATTCCGGCGAAGATACGTACAGCCAAGATCTTCCTTCCATGACTCGAGGGGTTGGTTGCGGCTAATTTCGTTATTCCAACCACAGACCAGCAAGCTATGCCCAGTGCCAGTGTCAAAAATTCTCGAAACCATTCCGCCTCAAGCAAGGGAAGGCCGACAATCGATGACGGATCGCTTGCTAGTTTTGGCGGAATGGCGCATAGGATACGTTCCAACATCAGGTAAGGGCCATCGAAATGGACCAGATTCAGAGTGAATGGGAGCAGCAGCACCAGTCCTATCCACCATAGGATGCGCCGAGTGATTATGAGCTTGGCATCCAGTGTCCCGGCGTCGCCCTTCGTCTTGATGCCGTCCGTTGGTCCGGTGTTCCCGCGCTCATCCGCTGACTTGTCCATGTCCCCTCCGATCAGCCGAGGTGCCCCGTTCCGTGTGCGTCCGTTCCGCACACCCGCCCGGCGTGCCCCGCCGCCGGCCAGTCTAGGGCGGATGACGCGAGCGGGGAGGCCCGCGCCGTCGATCGGCACGGAACCTCCCCGCTCGCTTTTGTCAATCGGTCATCCGAAGATCAGCCCGTGTTCTGCAGGCCTGCGGCGACGCCCGAAACGGTGCACAGGATCAGATAGGTGTAGTTCTCCTTCTGGCCGTGCGTGAGCTCTTCCTTGTCCACGCGCTTGCGCAGCGAGCCGAGGGCGAGCACCTGGGTGACGGACAGCGCGTCCACGTACGGCGAGCGGATGCGGATGGCCTGGCCGAGCACGTGGCGGTGCTGCAGCGGCCATTCGTCGCCGACGATCTTGAGCACCCACTTGCGGGTGAGCTCCATCTCGTCGAGGACCTTCTTGTTGAGGTCCTCACGGTCGCCGAGGGCGAGGTACATCTTGGCGATGCGCTCGTCGGTCTTGGCCAGCGACATTTCGATGTTGTCGATGAACGTGGAGAACAGCGGCCACTCCTCGTACGCCTGACGCAAGGTGTTCAGGTCGCCGAACTGCTCGCACGCGGTGCCGAGGCCGTACCATGCGGCCAGGTTGATGCGGGCCTGTGCCCAGGAGAAGATCCACGGAATGGTGCGCAGGTCGTCGAGGGACTTGGCGCCCAGACCACGCTTCGCCGGACGGGAGCCGATCGGCAGCAGGCCGATTTCGGTCAGCGGCGTGACGGTGGAGAACCACGGTGCGAAGCCGTCGGTGTTCAGCAGGTCGAGGAAGCGGTTGTGCGCGGCCTCGTCGAGCTTGCTGGCCATGTCGGCGTACTTCTTGGTCATATCCGTGTTGCGCTTCTCAACGCTCGGAGCGGACTGCAGCAGCGTTGCGGCTGCGACGGACTCCACGTGGCGGATGGCAAGCACCGGGTTGCCGTAGCGGGCGAAGATGACCTCGCCCTGCTCGGTGAGCTTGAAACGGCACTTCACGGAGCCGACCGGCTGCGCGAGCACGGCGCGGTTGGCCGGGCCGCCGCCACGACCGACGGCGCCGCCGCGGCCATGGAACAGGGTCAGGTCGATGTCGTGCGATTCGGCCCACTTGGCGATGCGCTCCTGCGCGGAGTGCAGGGCAAGGGTGGCGGAGGTCGGGCCGGCGTCCTTCGAGGAGTCGGAGTAGCCGAGCATGACTTCCATCTTGCCGCCGGTGGCCTTCAGACGAGCCTGGACCTCCGGGATCTTGATCATTTCCTCGAGCACGTCCACCGAGTTCTGCAGATCCTCAAGCTGCTCGAACAGCGGAATCACGTCGATGGTCGGAACATCCTCGGGGTGGGAGAACGCCAGACGGTTCAGTTCGTACACGTCCTTGATGTTCTGGGCGCTCTTGGTGAAGGAGATGATGTAACGGCGGGCGGCCTTGATGCCATTGCGCTTCTGGATGGAACCGAGCGCGCGGAAGGTGTCGAGCACCTCGTGGGTCATCGGCTGCAGCTCGCCACGCTCACCGTGCAGGCCATGCTCGCGGATGTCCTCCAGAGCGCGGGAATGCACGACGGAATGCTGACGGAACTCCATCTCGACCATGTGGAAGCCGAAGGTCTCGGCCTGCCAGATAAGGTCCTGCAGCGGACCGTAGGCGGAACGCTTGGCGTTGGCTTCGGCGAGGGAACGCTGCACGGTCTTCAGATCGGCGATGTAGTCCTCGCAGGAGTGGTACATGAGGTCGGCGTCGCGGTCGATGGTGGCCTTCAGACGGTCTGCCATGACCAGCATGACGGCGCGGTGCAGCTCCTTGGTGGAGATCAGCGCGGCCTTGTCGGTCAGACGCTCGCTCATTTCCTTCTGGTGGTTCCACAGGGACTTGAGCTCGGCGCTCGGCGGGGTGGTCTCGGCCTCCATCGTCAGGTTCTTGCCGACGCGGCGGGTTTCGATCTCCAGCGCGCCCAGCACATGGTCGCTGAACTTGCGGGCCACCTGACGGCTCACCTTGGCGGTGACGTTCGGGTTGCCGTCACGGTCGGAACCGATCCAGCTTCCCGGATGGAAGAACGCCGGGCACACCGGCGGCACGAGGCCGGCCTTGTCTCCGAGGACCCAGTCGTCGAAACGACGGTAGACCTGCGGAATGGTGTAGAACAGCGTGTTGTCGAAGATATCAAGAATGGTGTTGGCTTCCTCAACCGGAGTCGGCTTCTTCAGCGCGATCGGGGAGGTGCGGAACAGCGCGTCGATCTCGTTGAAGAGTCGACGGGAGTTTTCCTTCTTGTCCGAGCCGCCGAGCAGCTTATGCGCTTCGAGCAGCTGGGAGATGCGGCGGATCTTGCCTTCCACGGCCTTACGGCGGGCTTCGGTCGGATGCGCGGTGAACACCGGATGGAACTCGAGCTGGTCGAGCAGCTCCTTGGCCCTGGCCGGACCCATCTCGTTGATGAGCTGGTGGTAGGCGCAGGTCATTTCGTTCACCGGATCGACGGCCTGATCCTCATTCACGGCGGCCTCGCGCTGGTGCAGCACGGAGACGCGGTAGTTCTCCTCGCACAGGTTGGCCAGATGGAAGTAGGTGGTGAAGGCGCGAGCCAGCAGTTGGGCGTCGTGGACATCCATCTTGTCGACGATGTCGACCACCTTCTGCAGGTCGTCCTGGTCGGGATTCGTATCCGAAAGAATGCCGGAGAAACGTTCGTCACTGGCCTTCAGCGCGTGCTCGCGCACTTCATCGAACTTGGCCAGCAGGTTTTCATCGAACTCACCGAGCACCTCGCGAAGAATCTGCAGACACAGATCCATTTCCTCTTTGAGGGATGCGGGAAGATCACGCTCCTCAGGGCCCTTGGTGCCGGTGCCGGACGAGACGATAGCCGCGTCCGCAGGCGTGATCTGTTCGTTTTCAGTTGTCATCAGACCTCCTTCTCCAAACCATCGGGTTGCTCGGTCTGTCGGTCCTTCGCGGCACCTCCGCGATTGTTTTGGCCGTCTGTTGCGAGCCCACAGCCCTAAGCTTGGTGGGTAAATGCTTGACCATTGTAGGCGCGGCAAATCGACAGTTTGGTTACGGAAACGCCGGAATGGTTCGCATCGTGGACATTGCGCGTCCGGAAAATGGGCATGTGGGAATGTTCGGAAAATATCCGACCAGCCCACACGTTAGACCTGAATAGTGTGAGCGCACTACATGAACATGATGAGAACGCCGAACGCGTTGACAGCAGCGCGAAGGCGGTCAGCAAATTCCACACCCACTCCATTCCGCTTGATATGGAAGACATCGAGCGCGATTGGGACAAGCCGGTAACCGAATCCGGCATCGCGGCGAAAGCCAGCGTGATCGTCCGCGTCGGCATGCTTGACCTCGGCGCCGGAACAGGCAGCTTCCGCGTACGTGAAATGATGCATCGCATCGCCTATCCATTGGGCGTGCACGTGCGCGCCGACGTGAACCTCACTGACATCGAGGCCTCCTGCACGGACGGCAAGGACCGCATCACCGAAGTCGTCGACCTGCCGACCACCGGCGTCAACACCGAACGCATCTGGCTGCTCGAGCACTTCGCCGACTGGTTCAACGTCAACCTCGGCAAAGGCTCTATGTACCACAGCCAATCCGACGTTTCCGAAGGGCTGATGCAGCATCTCGACAAGCGCGACGCCTCGCAGGTATCGGCCGAACTGTCCAAGCAGCTCAAGGAACGGCAGAAGGCCGAGCAGAACCAGGAAGGTTCCGACGATCCCGTGCTCGACGCGCTGGAAATGGTCACGGAACGCGCGCAGGAAGGCGATTCCACCGCACGTCCGCTGCACATGCGCGATATCGAGGCGGCGGCCGCGGCCGGACGTAGCAATGGCGATTCGGTCGCGGAAAAGCCGCGTAAGAGCCGCAACTGCAAACCGCCGAAGGAATATGCCGAGCATTTCGACCATATCGGGAAAGCCGCGGGCGAATCGCAAGGCGTTACCGTACGGCAGGCGCACGAGCGACTCGACATGATCGAACGTCGCAAACCGCTGTATTCGCCGGCCTTCGCGGGACTCGCGTCCGCCTGCGCCTGCGCATCCTTCGTGTTCCTGCTCGGCGGCGGCCCGTACGATATGATCGGCGCGTTCGTCGGCGCCGGCCTCGGCCACTGGCTGCGTCGCCGCCTGTTCGCCCACCATCTCAACCAATTCTTCGTGACGTTCGTCTGCGTGGCAGTCGCCGCGCTGGCATGCACCGGCATGCTGCGACTGATTGGCCTGTTCGATCCGATCGCCTTGCAGCACGACACCGCGTATATCGGCGCGATGCTGTTCGTCATCCCCGGATTCCCGCTGATAACCGGCGGACTTGACATGGCGAAAATCGACTTCCCGTCAGGCGTGCAACGACTTACATACGTGCTGTGCATCATTCTGATGGCCACGTTGGCAGGCTGGATGGTCGCTTCGATCGTGCACCTGAATCCGCAAGGATTCGAGCCGCTTGGACTGAACCCCGTCATCAACTGCCTGCTGCGCATGCTGTTCGCGTTCATCGGTGTGTGGGGCTTCTCCGTGATGTTCAATTCGCCGCAGCGCATGTGCCTCGTCGCAGCCACCATCGGCGCCATCACCGATACCTTGCGATTGGAGATCGTCGACTTGGGCGTGCCCGCGGAAGCCGGCGCGTTCATCGGCGCGTTCCTTGCCGGCCTGCTCGCCTCCGCATGGCGTTCGGCGGTGCGCCACGGCCTGCTTGCTCCGCATTTGGGATATCCGCGCATCTGCCTGACGGTTCCGTCTATTGTGATCATGGTGCCCGGTTTGTATATGTACCAGGCCATGTTCCACCTCGGCCAGTTCGATACGCTGAACGCGCTCGATTGGGCGTTCCGTGCGTTCATGGTGATCATCTGCCTGCCGATCGGCCTGGCGATGGCACGAGTAGTGACCGATAAATCCTGGCGCTACGACATTTAATAACCTGCAGAAGGGTAAAAACACTTGGTAACCAAAGATTTCTGGGTGCTGCTGGCCATGGTCTTGTACTTCGCGGCCATGCTGACCATCGGCTTCGTCTACTCCAAGAGGTCCAATTCCTCCACCAAACAGTATTTCGCGGGTGGGCGTGGCGTCGGACCGTGGCTGACGGCATTGAGCGCGGAAGCCTCCGACATGAGCGGCTGGCTGCTTATGGGCCTGCCGGGCGTCGCCTACTTCACCGGCGCGGCCGACCCGATGTGGACGGCCATCGGTCTGGCGCTTGGTACTTACCTCAACTGGAAACTCGTCGCACGCCGTCTGCGCCGCTACTCCGTGGTGGCCGGCGACGCGATCACCATTCCCGACTTCTTCTCCAAGCGCTTCCATGACGATCGCAATATCGTATCCACCATCGCTGCGCTCATCATCCTCGTATTCTTCTGCGTGTACGTCGGCAGCTGCTTCGTGACCGTCGGCAAACTCTTCTCCACGCTGTTCGGCTGGGACTACCACCTGACCATGGTGATCGGCGCCGCCATCGTGTTCGCGTACACCATCATCGGCGGCTATCTGTCCGTGGTCGTGACCGACTTCATCCAGGGCCTGCTCATGTTCTTCGCGCTGGCCGTGGTGTTCATCGGCTCCGTGGCGTCCGCCGGCGGCATCGACAACACCGTCGCCTTCCTCAAGGGCATTCCGGGATTCCTCGACGGCACGCATGTGGCCACGCCGATCCTCAACGACGCCGGCGAGCAGATCGTCAAGGCCGGACAGGCCATGTTCGGCGCGCCCGCCGACTACGGCATCATCACCATCATCTCCATGCTCGCGTGGGGCCTGGGCTACTTCGGCATGCCGCAGGTGCTCGTGCGGTTCCTGTCCATCCGCAGTTCCGAGGAAATCAAGAAATCCCGCATCATCGCCACCACGTGGTGCGTGATTTCGCTGGCGTGCGGCGTGTGCATCGGCCTGGTCGGCCGTGCCATGATGCCGACGCAGTTCGCCACGCAGGCGGCCGCGGAGAACATCTTCATCGTGGTGTCGCAGGCGCTGCTGCCGAGCTTCATGTGCGGCATCGTCGTGTCCGGCATCTTCGCCGCGTCCATGAGCTCCTCGTCCTCGTACATGATCATCGGCGCCTCGGCCGTCGGCGAGAACATCTTCCGCGGACTGCTGCACCGCAAGGCCACCGACCGGCAGGTGATGATGGTGGCGCGCATCACGCTGCTCGTCATGTTCATCTTCGGCATCGTGGTGGCGTTCGACCAGAACTCCTCGATCTTCCAAGTGGTCTCGTACGCGTGGGCCGGCCTCGGCGCATCCTTCGGACCGCTGATGCTCACCTCGCTGTACTGGAGGCGCACCAACAAGTACGGCGCGATCGCGGGCATGCTGTCCGGCACGGCCACCGTGCTCATCTGGCACAACCTCGTCAAGCCGCTCGGTGGCATCTTCGCCATCTACGAGCTGCTGCCGGCGTTCATCGTCTCGCTGCTGTTCATCGTGGTGGTCTCGCTGCTTACGCCCGCGCCAAGCGCGGAAGTGCTGCACGAATTCGACCACTATCTCGACGATCCGGACGACCGCCACGTGGACGACGACCTCGTGGCCGC
>ENA-OUPO01000135-OUPO01000135.1-human-gut-metagenome-genome-assembly--contig:-NODE-135-length-43152-cov-46.5576_pt1 | contig 43152 bp, 39 predicted proteins | sample MGYA00237940_ERZ548809 | MGnify/ENA primary metagenome ERZ548809 (study PRJEB26490, sample SAMN05194695) | human gut metagenome | biome: terrestrial biome; feature: human-associated habitat; material...
TCTGCCGCACCTCGCTCGCCGTATCGGCACTTAGAATTATGCGGTATTGCCTTAGAATTTTCCGCCGGAGCTGCCGCCGAAGCCGTCGCTGTCGGTACTCGAGCCGCTCGAGCTGCTCGAGCTGTCGTTCTTGACGGGGTCGTATTTTTCGGTCTCGGTGGTGTGGGTGTAGGTGTCCTCCACCACGGACAGAGCCAAGCCTTCGGCGGGCATGTAGGCGTTGGCATGGGTCTGCTCGTTGGCAGTTTTCATCTGCGCATAGAAGATGCCGCAGACAATACACGCTACAGCCAGCGGAATGACAAACACAAACACCCACTTGATCCAACCCTTGGCGGGGTCGTTGCCGCTGTCCAGCGGTACACCCTTTTCGGCATAGAAATCAAGCGTGTCAGCGCACATTTCTATGTAGGTTTCGGAGGCCTTGTAATACGTTCCGTCCGAGAGCATCGGCACGATCTTATCTTCGATCTGCGCGATGCGGTAGTCGGTAAAGGCGGTCACGCCGCCGCCGTAGGTGATGGTAACATAATCGCGGGAATCCAGCGCAATCAGGAACAGGATACCGCTTTTGCCCTCGCCGTAGCCAAGGTCATAGCCGCGGTACCAATCCTTGGCAAACTCGCGCACGTTCTGCCCGCCGATGTCAGACACCGTCAGCAGGTAGACGTTGACACCGTGTCCGGCACTGGCGTCCTGCGCCTTTTGTTCCAATTCAGCGGTCGCTTCGGGTTTGAACAGCTCGTAGGTGTCCATCACCAACGGCATTTCGGCAAACGCCGGTACGGCGCAGAGCAAGCACAGCACCAGTGCCGTAAGCAGAGAAAACAGTTTCTTTTTCATACTCTGTTTCCCCCCTTCAAAGCAGGATGGCAAGCAGGATCATCAGCGGAACACTGATGCCTGCAAACCAGGCGGCCACCTTTCGATTATCAACCGGCAGATCGCCCACCAGCTTGCCGGTCTGCCCGTTCATGGCGAACAGATAATCCTTGCCCTGCCATTTGGTGTGCAGCATCCAGACCGGCAGCAGCGCGTAGTGCTTGGCGGTGTAATCAATATGGATGTTCTCGCTCAGGGTGCTTACGCTGTTGTAGCCGGTAATGCTGGCCGAAAGCTCGCTGCTGACCGAATTCCGCATCCGGCTGTGGGCGCGGGCCTGGCAGGTGTCGGCGTCCTCGTCGTATTTGTCTGCCATATAGCCCGGCAGGTACGCGGTCGAGAACGGCTGGAAGGCGCGGTAGTCATAAGGCTCAATGGCGTCCATATGCCCGTTGGGCATCTTGGTCGAGCCGTCCACCGGCACACCCATAAACTGCGTAGTACCCGCGCGGCGGACATCGTAGTGGCGGGTCGTGGTGATGACATAATCGCCGTTGCGGTGGCTGGAGCTGGTCGTGGCTTCATATTGGCCCGAACCGGAGGCGTTGGCATCGAACAGCCAGAACGGGACATACACGCCCTTGATCTCCTCGATATGATTCTGCGAAGAGAAGGCATTGGGCAGGAATCTCTTCCCGCGATAGTATTTTTTCAGTGCGGCCTTGGCGGCGTTTTTATCTAGCACAAACGGCAGGACAAGCTCAGGCCGCTGCATGCCGCTGAACTGCCCCGCGATGACCGTTGGATTGCCGCAGTATGGGCAGCTTGTCGCGGCGGTCGTCTCGTCACAGATCAGCTCTGCGCCGCAGGACGGGCAGGAATAGCTGCGCAGTCCGGCGGCCTCGTTTTCGCTCCAGACGGAGTCTGGCGGCGGTGCTTGTTTATTCTGTGCCGCGGTTTCGGCAGCGGCTTCTTTTTCAGCATAGAGCGCTTCGATCTCAGCAGTATCGTAGCTGCTGCCGCAGAAGTCACACACCAGCTTTCCGCTGGCACCGTCAAAGTGAAGCGGACCGGTACAGGCAGGGCATTGGTAGTTGGTAAGCTGCGTTGCCATTATGCGTCACCTCTCTTTCCTTCGGTTTGCAGCTGCCCTGCCAGATCCTCAAAAAAATCACGCAGGGCGCTGCGCGTATTGCCATCGGCATCCAGATAACGGTAGATGATCTCGTCATCCGGGGCCTTGTAAATCAGGCAAACGCTATCTAACGCTTCATCGGTAATAAATAAGCCGGGAGAATTTTTCTTTTCGTCTGGCAGGCTTTCCAGCCCCAGCTTTTCTGCCAGAGCCAGGGCTTCTTGCCAATGGGTGTCCTCAACAGGGATGTTTTCCAGCTCCACCCATTCATCATCCTTGTAATTGCAGCTGAAAAGGCAGCCGTCAACCGGGTCATTTCTTATGCTGAACCCATAGGTGTCGTCATAGCACATACCGGAATAACTGATGCTGATACCGGTCAGTGTGCCGGGCGGCGCTTTTTTACAGCCGGACATTGTCAGAAAAGCGGCTGCGGCGCAAAGCACCGCAGCGATTTTTTTGCGCATCACCGGCCAAACGGCTTACCGCACTCCGGGCAGAACTTGGGCGGATGGGCCGGGTCGTCGGGCGTCCAGCCGCACTGGCTGCACTTGGCGGGGGCCGGTGCGGGCTTGGGGCTGCCGCAGTTGCAGCAGAACTTACCGGTGTTGGAAGTGCCGCAGCTGCATACCCAGCTGGCGGCTGCGGGTGCCGGGGCAGGCTTGGGGCTGCCGCAGTTTGCGCAGAATTTGCCGGTGTTGCCGGTCTGGCCGCAGCTGCAGGTCCAGCCTGCGGGGGCCGGGGCCGGGGCGGGCTGTGCGGCGGCCTGCTGCTGGGCGCCCATCTGGTACAGGTTCTGGGCGTTCATACCGCCCGCCGCACCGGCCATATTCATGCCCATAAAGGCCATGGCGGGGCCTGCGCCCTGATTACCGGCTGCGGTCTGCATAGCACTGGCCTGTGCGCCGACAAGATGCGCAGCGGCGCGGGTCGGATCCATAAAGGCTGCGTTGCGCTGCATTTCCTTGAGCATCTGCTCGTCTTCCTCGCTGGCCTTCACGCTGGAAACACCGAAGGATACGATCTCGATGCCGCGCAGCTTGCCCCACTTGGCGCTCAGCACATCGTTGAGGGCTTCGGCAAGCTCCATCGTGTGGCCAGGCAGTGCGGAATAGCGGATGCCCATATCGCTGATCTTGGCAAAGGCGGGCTGCAGGGCGGTCATCAGCTCGGATTTCAGCTGCCCGTCGATCTCATCGCGGGTGTAGCCTTCCTCCACATTGCCGCAGACATTGGTGTAGAACAAAATGGGGTTGGTGATGCGGTAGCTGTACTCGCCGAAGCAGCGGATGGCAATGTCGATATCGATGCCGGCGCGCTGGTCTACCACGCGGAAGGGCACCGGGCTGGGCGTGCCGTATTTGTTGCCCACCAGCTCCTTGGTGTTGAAGTAATAGATGCGCTGATCCATCGGGGCCTCGCCGCCGAAGGTAAAGCGCTTGCCGATGTTCTGGAACACTGCGCCGATGGACTCGGACAAATCGCCGCTGAACAGCGTCGGCGCGCTGCCGGTATCGTAGGTGTACTCACCCGGCTCGGCGCACATATCCACGACCTTGCCCTGCTCCACGATCATGGCACACTGGCCGTCGGCAACGGCCACGATGGAGCCGTTGGAGATAATGTTGTCATTGCCTTTGGTGTTGGCGCTGCGTCCGCTCTGGCGTTTCCAGCCGCGGGTAGCCAACAGGTCAGCTGGCATGGCTTCACAATAAAAGTATTCCTTCCACTGGTCGGCCATAACGCCGCCAGCAGCGCCCATTGCAGCTCTGATAAGTCCCATAATGATCCTCCTATATCAGGGGCGGGCAGGGCCCGCCCCATTTTGTACAGATAAATCAGTTCGTTATTTGTTGGCCAAGGCGGCCTTGTACTCCTCATAGCGGGGCGGCAGCTCTTCGAACTCCTCGTCCCACTCGGTGCCGTCCAGCCTCATGTAGAAGCTGACCGCACAGGCCGTACCGTCGTCGCCCTCGTAGTCATACATGAACAGCGAGATGCTGTCGTTATACGGGTACAGGTTGAACTTATACGCATCGCTCTCGGTTATGTTCTGGTCAAGCACAAAGTCATAGCCGTCCAGGATCGGCTCAATGTGGTCATCATAGACGTTGACCCACATCGTGATAACGGGGTCGTCGGGCATGCCGTCGCGGTAAACCTCAAAGTAATGGCTGCCGTCGGAGGTCTCACCGATGTAGCCCCAGCAATCGTAGGTGTCGGTGTCGAAATAGTCGCGGTTGGGCACGTTCTTGTAGTTTTCCATGCGGAACCAGCCGTACCAGTTGGTGTTGCCCAAATCGTCGTAGGTGTTGCCGTCGTCGTAGCTATAGGGCGGGTCCGGCTCATCCGGGCCGTCGATCCAGCCGTCGCCGTCATATTCGTCATCGCCGCCTTCCAGCAAGGCGGGGTCGATTTCAGGCTTGGTGTCGCTGCGCTTAAAGACCATGGTCATACCGTCAAACTCAATGGTCAGCAGGTCACCCTCGCGGGTGTAGGTCATGGCCGGGGTGTTGGGGTCGGTCAGCGCGTAGAAGTTGCCGTCCTTCCATTGGAAGGTGACAAAATCCTCCATGTAGGTTTCGCCGGTGCCGTCCGCGCGCAGCTCAATGTAGAAGTCCTCCATATCGACGAGGGCAAGCTCCTCCTTGGAGAGGGTGTACTCGCTGTCGGAGGCGGATTCCAGCACATAGATGCCCACATCGGTATCGCTGCCTGCGGTGGTGCCCTGGGTCATGTTGTCACCGTCCAGAGGCTGCTGCATGGTGCTGCCGGACTTGACGAAGTAGAGCGTCACGCCCTGTCCCTGCACATCGTTCAGGGTCAGGATCTCGTCTTGCAGGGTGCCGGTGCAGCTCAGGCCGCCGCAATCCAGCTGGAAGACCCCGCTGTTCAGCGTCCACTTGCCGTAGGACTTGGTGCCGTCCACCGTTACAACGCACTTGCCCTTATCATTCAGGTCCATCAGGAACCCGCTGCCGAAGGCATCCTCGACCTGCGTCACGGAGCCGCCGATCTCGGCGTAGGCTGCTTCCCAGGTGCCCTGATTCGGGTCACCGGCGTTCGGCTTGCCGGTGCGGATAGAGCCGCTAACCATTGTTACGATGATCATAAGCAGGAATATCACCGGAATGGCGATCAGGATCATCCGCTTGGGGGTCATTGGTGCGCGGGGGCGCTTGGGCTTGCCGCCGGGGGCCACATTGCCGTAAGGGTTGCCGCCCGTGCCGCCGGGTGGCGGCGGCGTGACAGCATGGGGAGCATCCGGCGGTGTAGACGCAGGCGGGGGTGTGTTTCTGGCGTAAAGCGGTGTGCCTGCGCCGGTCTGCGGCGGTGTGCCGGGCGCATTGCCTGCGTAAGGATTCGCTGCGTTCGTCCGGGGCTGCGGGGCGGCAGGTGCGCTGCCTGCATAGGGATTGCCGCCGCTTGCCTGCGGCTGCGGGGGCGTCTGTACAGGCTGTGGGGGCGGCGGTGCAGCCTGGGTCGGCTGAACCGGGGGCTGGGGCACAGCTGCGGGCTGTGCGGCGGGCTGCGGTACGGATACTTTTGCACCGCAATTCTCGCAGAATTTAGCGCCGGGCTTTAACTCGGCACCACATTGCGTACATGTTGCCATAGTGTCTGCCTCCTTTACAAGATAATCGTTTCAGATTTTTTTTATTCGTCTGTCATTTGGAACCAAACGGATTCGTCCTTTGGCAGGTTCAGCAGGGATTCCCCGCCGATATGCCTTACATAAAAGCCGCCGTAATCGGTGGGCATCATGGCCACGGTTTCGCGCTGTGCGCGTCCTACATCCATGCGGTACAGCGAAATGCTGCAGATCCAGCCGCGATCATCCATGCCAAGGTAGGTGATGCCGCTGTCCCATGTGGCGGGCTCTTGGGTTTCGTTTCGGTATTCGCCGATGTAGAAGTTCGGCTGATCCTCGCAAATTTCAAACCAGGTACCGGTGTAGTCGCTTACATACGAGCCGATCAGGTTGGGTAGGCCCATCGGGTCGGCATTGTGTATGGCCTCGACCAGGTTGAATTTTTCATTGTTGCGGGAGACAGCGTACACCGTTGTATACTCGGCTTCAAAATCCGGATCATAGGCGGTGCCGATCTCAAACTTGACGATCTCGTTGACACCGTACAGCGGGCCGCCGTTGGCCATGGTGCCGCACTGTGCGCCGCTGATCACGTCAATATACTCGACGCTGCCGTCCTCGGTCAGCAGGAACACATAGGGGGCGTAGTCCTGGCCAATGCTGGTCATCAGCATCTTTATATAGTCGCCGTAGCAGCCGCTGACCGTAAACTCGGTTTGGTCGCCCAGCTCGTACCATTCCTTCATGGTCTGGTAGGTCACAGCGCCGTCGGTGGTTACATAGTCGGTCAGGGCGCGTACCGTCACCTCGCCGGTGGCGGTCACATCGCAGGTAAACCATTCATCCTGCCCGTGCAAGATCTGGCCGCTGGCCTGCCGTTTGTTGGGGTCAATCTGAACATCTGTCCAGTACATTCCCGACCCGGCGGGGGTGTACATCGGCACGGTGACCACCAGACCGTCGGTATAGTACGGATACAGAGAATAATAGGTAAATACATTGTCAAGCTCGCTCAGGCTTTGCACACGCATCTTGTTCAGCTCGGCGGCATAGGTGGGGTCATTGCCGCCATAGCCGCCATAGTGAAGGTCAAAATGCTGCGCTGTGGCGCGCTGCAGCGCGTTCAAGGTCTTTGCGCTGTCGGTGTAGCCCATGTATTCCAGCAAATCCAGATTGGTAAGTTCCTGCCCGGTAGCAAAGTTGTAATGGTAGCTGCCCACATCGCGGTTAAACAACCTGTCGGAACTGGTCACCTGCAGGCTCAGCACGGGGCCGTTCCAGTTGCTGACCCATATAATGTAGCTGGTGTCCACAAAATCGTTGCGGGAACGGGCATCCAGGGCACGCTCCACCAGATAGCCGTATCGGTAGTCGATTATCGCGTTGATCTGCTTGGCGTCCTCGGTGTCATCGTCGATCTGCGGCACCTGGTAAAAGTAGGTGTCCTCGATGCCGTAGGGGTCGGTGTAGGTAAACCGCTCGTCATACAGCGTAGAGATGCGGGAATCATCAAATCTGCGGGATGTCTGCGGCTTTTGCGGGGTCTCCTCCGCAGCTTCCACATTTTCAGCGGAGGTCTCGCTCACAGCGCTTGCGGCCGGTTCGGCCGGTTCGGTCGGTCCGGGCCGCTTGCTGTCCTGTGCGCAGCCTGCCGCAGACAGCAGCATCGTCGCCGCCAATAGTACGGCACAGCGTTTTTTCATGGTTGGTTCACCCGTCTTTCGGTTGAGAGTGCAGCAAACTGCCTGTACTTAGCCAAAGGTGACGCTGCTCAGCACGGCGTCGCCCTCGGTGCCGGGTTCAATGTCCACGCCGGAGATCCTGATGGCCAGCCAGCCGCCGGTGGGCATCTCGCCGTAGTATTCCGTCCACCACATACCTACGTTTTTGTAGGTGCGTCCCGCCATCTCCACGCCGCCGATGGTGCGCGGGGCAAGCTCCTCTACGTTTTCAAAGTCGTCGTAATAGTAGTTGATCTTGTCCAGACCGCTTTTCAGCTCAAATATTATGCGCGGGTCGCCGGAGAAGATATGGCTGGGGTCATCGGTCGGGAACAGCTTGACATCCGCGAAACGGGGCGAAACGGACTTGTACCAGCCCTGGTCGGGGCAGGTCACGTTGAGTGTCAGCGTGTAGTCCGAACCGAATGCCTCCAGGGTCTCGGTGTTCAGCCCGGCGGCCGACGGGTAGTCGGGATTCTCCGCGGGGGCGGAAGCGGGGGCCGGTTCGGCGGTGGCTTCCGGCTCCGACGCTGCAGCGGGCTCGGATGCAGGTTCGGATGCAGGCTCGGATGCCGCGTCGGTCTTGGGCTCCGCCGGGGTCTCCGTCTGGGGTTCAACAGCCGGTTCGGCGGCCTGCGCTTTCAGGTCGGATAAGCCGGAATTGACCTCTTTGGTTACATCCCCCTTGGAGCAACCGGCCAAAGCCATAAGCATCATGGCTGCCAATACGGCAGCGAGCGTTCGTTGTACTTTTTTCATAGCTGTCCTCCTTTTGGTCATAAAGTGTCCATCATAGCGCTCAGATAGGCAGGCGAGACGGAAGCGTAGACGAAATCATCGACAATGTGGTCCTTCTTTGCCAGGCACACGGCGGCGGCCAGCTCGGGATATTCGGCCTCATCCACAAGCAGTACCGTTTTGCAGTCCGGGCATACATCCCGCAGGTCGTTTGCCAGCTGCAGTCTGTCCTGCAGGGTGCGCGGCGGATGCGGGCAGACCTCCAGCAGCAGGACATCCGCCCTGCAGGAACGGCATAGCTTTACAATATCCTTTGTCTTAGGACCAGCGTTTTGCACCTGGAAGTCCGGCCCGCCCTGTTTCAGTGCCATTGTCAATGCGCTCGTCATCACAGAGTATTGCGCGTCCAAAACGATCCTCCGCACGGCGTAGCCCTCCTTTCCTGCAAAGAATACGATTTGTCAATTTCATCATACAGGAATCGGACGATTTCTGCCCCCACCATTTGGATAGTTTTTTGGACTTTTTTCTGCTTTTTTCAGTACTATTGCAAAAAAGTGCAGATTGCGTCATAATGATACTGGAAAGAAACAGACGGATGATCTACCCTTTGGAAAGGACAGGCACTATGACAAAGGTACGGCTTGGCAACCTGTGTTTAGCCGCTGCGGTTGCAGGGGTGATTCTCTGCGCTGTCCTGATGCGGGCGTTTTATATGCCGTATTCCGGCTTTTGGCGCACGGTGCTGTATAATATTCTGATCTTTTCCTGGGCGGTATCGGTCTGGTGGCGTATCCTGCACGCACAGACCCGCCGCTGCCTGCTGGGTGCTGCCGCCCTGATGCTGTTCTGGCTGGATATCCGCCTGATCCGCTATGACTTTGCCCAGACGCCGGAGATTCTGCGGCGATTGTGGTATGCGTACTATATCCCGATGCTGCTGATCCCGACCCTTGCACTTTATACGCTTTTCTTTTTGGATCGGGGGCAGTCCGCCCCGCTGTACAAGTACCGGTACGTGATTTTTGTATTCCCTGTGGTACTGTTCAGCCTGGTGCTGACAAACGACTGTCATCAGCTTGTGTTTGCGTTCCCACCCGGGCAGGAGGTACTGGGCAGCCCCGATTACACCTATCGGTTCGTATATTACCTCTGTCTGCTGTGGATATTTTCCTGTGCCGTGTTCACGGTGGTGTACCTTGTACGGCGCTGCCGTATTCCGCATACAAAGCGCATCCTCTGGCTGCCGCTTGTGCCGATTTTTTGGGCCACCCTCTATGCTTTACTGTACAAGCATATTTTAAATGTGCCGTGGATGCATGCGATCGCCGGTGATATGACCGTGGTGCAATGCCTGACCTTTACAGCGTCCTTTGAGGCGTGCATCCGGTGCGGGCTTATCCAATCCAATATGGGGTATGCCACACTGTTTGAGGTATCTATGGCCAAGGGTCTGATCACGGACCGGGCGTTTGTGCCTGTGCAATGCTCCATGCAGGCAACGCCGCTCCATGAGGAGCAGCTGCGTCAGGCGCTCACCGGCAGTGTCCAGTTGGATGCAACGACCCAGCTTCACGGCCACCCGATCCGGAAAGGGTATATTTTCTGGCAGGAGGACATCACCGAACTGGTGGCTCTGCTGGAGGAGTTACGTTTCACGCAGGAGGAATTGCATGACATCGGGGACGTCATACAGGCGGAAACAGCCCAGAAGGCACAATGGCTGAAGCTGAGCGAGCAGAACCGGCTGTATGACAAAATCGAGACCGTCACAGCCCGCCAGCTGGCACGGATACAGGAATATCTGATCGCGCTCAAGGCCACGGACGATATCGATACCGCCCGGCGGCTGCTGAAGCACATCGTCATTTTGGGAACCTATATCAAGCGGCGCAGCAACCTTGTTTTTGTCTGCGACAAGGCGGAGGACATCGACACCACGGAGCTGCGGCTGAGCCTGTTTGAATCGGCCGAGAGCCTGCGCCTGAGTGATATACGCTGCGCCGTACAGATTGCCGACACAGCAAAGATTTCCCCTGCATCCGCCGTGGCAATCTATGACGCCTTTGAAGCCATCATAGAAGCGACCCTGCCGGGATTGCAGGAGATCCTTTTCTGCGCCGAGCATACGGCGCAGGGCTGGGGGCTGCGCTGCAGCGTTCAATGCACCGACGCGCCCGCTGCGCTGCCCGGCCTGCCGCAGATGCAGCTTGAACGGGATGATGACGGGCTTTTGTATTTCACGATGTTTCCGGCAGAAGGAGGCGGCCTATGATTCCCCGAATCTCCCGCAACGCCGTCAAGGAAGGCTTTGACACGCTGCCGGCGGCCATCTGCTACTTTGACCGCAATGGTCTGCTGCGTCTGATCAATCACAGGATGCAGGAAATCGCCGCAGTCCTCTGTGGCCGGGATCTGCAGACCCTTACGGATCTGGAGCAGGCGCTGCGCAGTCCCGGCGGCGGTGTGCGGCTACGCGATGAGGCCGCCCGCATCTACGAATTCCCGGACGGAACGGTATATCATTTCACGGTGCGCCCTGTTCAGGACAAATACGGTATACCGTACACCGAGGTAATGGCCACCGATGTCACCCAGCTGGCTACATTGCATGCTGCACTGCAGCAGGAAAACGAGCGCCTTGCCGATGCGAACCGCCGCGCAAAGCGCTTATATGACAATATGCCCGACATTGTGCGGGAGGAAGAAATCCTTAAAATGAAGATGCGGGTGCATGACGACATCGGCCATACCCTGCTTGCCGCACGGCGCGCACTGCGGCATGAGCATGACCTCGCCCGGCTCAGGAGCGAAGCTGCGAAGTGGGAAAGCTCCATCTCCCTGCTATGCCGCGCCCGGCAGGAGAATGCTGCAGAGGACCCGCTGAGCTATATGCAAAGGCGGGCGGCTGTTCTGGGTGCAGCCGTACAGCTGCGCGGTGCGTACCCTGCGGCACGCGCCACCCGCGAGCTCTACGCACTGATCCTGCGGGAGTGTACCTCCAACGGTGTGCGGCATGCGGGCGCCACGGAATTGTACGCCGATTCCGAGCATCGGCCACAGGCATGGCACCTTTGCATCACGAACAACGGCGCACCGCCCAGGGTGGAGATAAAGGAAGGCGGCGGGCTTTCCTCGCTCCGCCGCCGTATTGAAAAAGCAGGGGGTACAGTAACCGTACATTCCCTGCCTGTATTTGTTCTGGAAGTCACCCTGCCCGATAAGGAGAGCACTAATGATACGCGTTATGATCGTTGAGGACCAAAAGCTGGTACGGAGCCTGCTTGAAAGCTATATTCAGAACGAGGACGGGTATCAGCTTGCTGTGTCTATCCCCGGCGCTGCAGAGGCTCCAATCCTGTGCGATACCGAGGACATCGACCTTGTGCTGATGGATGTGCAGACAGAACACCGCGAAAACGGCCTGGCCGCCGCCAAAAAGATGCGAGAAGCGCACCCGGAAATCAAGATCGTGGTGGCGACCTCGCTTATTGACACACAGGTCTTGGCACGCGCAAAAGCCGTGGGCGCGGACAGCCTGTGGTATAAGGACGGCGATGAAGGGACCCTGATGCAGGTCGTGCGCCGCACGATGGCGGGGGAGCATATCTTCCCCGATGCACCGCCCAGCGTGGAGATCGGCACTGCCATGAGCGCCGAGTTCACCAAAGGAGAGATGAAGGTCCTGCGCTGTCTTGTGCGCGGGCTGTCCTATAACGAGATTGCAAAAGAACTCGGCATCGAGCCATCCACCGTGAAGTACCACGTCATCAATATGCTGCAAAAGACGAACCTGGAGAATAAACTCCAGCTTGCCATCGCCGCCACCGAAGCCAAATTGGTGGTGGAGTTGGCAGAGGAGTAATTTGTAGTATATAAAAATAGTTGGCAGACCATGAACCGTTATTCCATAGCAAACGGTGCGTAAAAAGTAAAGTGCCCGCGAGACGAACACGAGCGCTTGCGCGAAGTGCGAGTCCGTCCTGAAGGGAATGGTGCAACAAAAAAGCCGCAACATTCGTTGCGGCTTTTTCTGGTGCACCATCGGGGACTCTCCCGCGCTCTAAAAACGCCCCACTGGGGCGTTTTTGCCCGCCGGACCGGCGGCGGGCCCGAGCTGTTCTCGTCACCCGATGGTGCACCAGATTGAACCTTCTTTGAAAGATTGCAATAAAAAACGCGCTGCAATTTCTTGCAACGCGTACTTTGGTGCACCATCAGTGGGCGCGTTAAGAATTCAGTCCGGTCCGCTTGTCGGCCTGTAAGGCCTCCATTTTGCTTCGCAAAACCGCTCGTGCGGTTGTACGCCGCGCGCGGCGTACATTGTTCGCTCCCCGCTTTCGCTCACGCTCAATCGTGGCCCCTGCTCACAAACCCGCAACCATTTTTAGCGACCAGTCCCCGCGAGACGAACACGAGCGCTTGCGCGAAGTGCGAGTCCGTCCCGAAGGGAATGGTGCAACAAAAAAGCCGCAACATTCGTTGCGGCTTTTTCTGGTGCACCATCGGGGACTCTCCCGCGCTCTAAAAACGCCCCACTGGGGCGTTTTTGCCCGCCGGACCGGCGGCGGGCCCGAGCTGTTCTCGTCACCCGATGGTGCACCAGATTGAACCTTCTTTGAAAGATTGCAATAAAAAACGCGCTGCAATTTCTTGCAACGCGTACTTTGGTGCACCATTCCCATCCAAAAACGAACTAAGTACTTCTTCGAGGGAGACTTTTCTTCCGCTCTCCTGATAGTTGAAATTCACCACGATACGGTCATCGAACAGATAGATGGAGTTGACAAAGCAATCGATGACCTTTTCCTGAAAGGCGATATCCGCCGGGTCGCCGTGGCGGAACTGATCGAACCAGAATAGAATCTGTTCCCGGGTGATGGGCGGCTTTTCGATCCGCTCCTGCAGGATGCCGGTTTCCAGCGCTTCACGCTGCTGTTCCAGCTCCTCCATCCGCGCCTTGGTGGCGGGCGTCAGGATGCCCTGCTCGATGGCCGCCACCAGATTGTCTATGCGGCGCTTCACCTCTTTTAGCTCCGCCTGCAAAACCGGCAGGCGGGTGTTTTCCTTGCTCTGGTATTCCAGCAGCTTGTCCGCCAGCAGGTCGATGACCCGGTCATTCAGCACCTTCTCCAGCGCCGTCTGCACCACAAACTGTTCCAGCGGTTCCTTGCGCACCGGCTTCAGGCTGCAAACCTCCTTGCCGCTGCGTTTTCGGGTGCCGCACTTATAGTAACAGTGGACCGTGCCCGTATGGCTTCTACCGCTCTCCCCCGCCATCATGGTGCCGCACTTGCCACAGAACAGCTTGGTAGTCAACAGATAGTGGACATCCGCCTTGTTGTGGGCCGGTGCCTGACGGTGAATTTCGCACCTTCGCTGCACCGCATCGAAGCAATCCGGATCGATGATGGCCGGGATAGCATCCGGTATGACGGTATCCTTATAGCGGTATTCGCCCAGATACCGGCGATTTTTGAGCAGTGTCTGGAAGCTGTTCTTGGTGAACGGATTGCCCCGGCTGTTGCGGATGCCGCGGGCGTTCAGCGACTCGATGATACTGCGGATGCTTTCCCCCGCCGCATACCGCTGGAACGCTTCCTGCACCACCGGCGCGGTGGCCGGATCGATCTGGTAGCGATGCTCACTGTCAATGCGGTAGCCCAGCGGCACCGGGCCGCCGTTGAACTTGGCCTTTAGGGCGTTCTCCTTGTGACCGCGGCTGACCTTCTCCGCCAGCTCCGCCGAATAGTACTCGGCCATGCCTTCCAGCAGGCTTTCCAGCATGATACCTTCCGGCGTGTTGGAGATAGGTTCCGTCACCGACACCACATGGACCCGGTTGTTTTTGAGGATGCGTTTATAATGGGCCGAATCGTACCGGTTGCGGGAAAAGCGATCCAGCTTCCACACAAGCACCGCCTCAAAGGTATGGGTGGCGCTGTCGTGGATCATCTGCTGGAACTGCGGGCGGCTGTCGGTTTTGGCAGACAGTGCCCTGTCAATGTAGGTCCGCACCACGGTGATGCCGTTCTGGTCGGCATACTCCTTGCATTCCCGCAGCTGGCCTTCGATGGATTCCTCCCGCTGGTTGTCGCTGCTGTAACGGGCATAGATTACGGCATTCATGGCGTGCACCTCCTTATTTGTGCTTTTCTTCTTCTCCCATATTGAGGATCATCTGTTTCAGATGGCGGTTCAGCTCACTGCCCGGTGTGAAGCAGGCTTCCACGAACTCGCCCCAATCCGGTTTGCGCTGTACTACCTCCTGCGCCCCCTCCGGCGTGACACAGACATACCGCCCGCGGGGGTCTTCACACAGGCCGAAGATATAGTCCAGCGATACATTAAAATAGGTAGCATACCACACCAGGATGCGGTAGGGTGCCGCCGCCCGGTCAGTTTCGTATCGGTTGATGGCGGCCTGGTTGGTTCCTGCCAGCGCCGCCAGCTGGGCCTGGGTCAGCCCCGCATCCTTGCGCAGCACGCGCAGACGGGTGCCTACGGATACATCCATGGAAAGACCTCCTGCAAAATTCGTTAATTCAAGTATAATCGAATTTTGGATTTATTGCAAGAAGTATTGTCCACTTAGGCTTCCGAAAGCACCTGATGCCACAACTTTACTGCAAAGCGTCCCTTTTGCTCAGCCGATAAATCAGGATGCCGGATATCGTACCGCACAACGCCATCGAAATCACACTGAGCAGGATTTCCGCCGGGGTGGATTCGTAATACCCGGAAAGCGTGAACGCAGCCACCAGCGGATACAGTTTGGATATGGTTCCCAGGTTTCCCACAAAGATCGTGATAAGGGAGTAAACTTCCGCTGCCAGAAGGCTGAGCCAGTAATCCAGCTTTTTTTCGGTAATGAAGCAGATAATAGGCAACACTGCGAAGAAAACGCAAATTCCATCCACCAAATAGATTTTGAGATAGTGCCAAAAAATCGCTGCCGTAAGGACCTGGGCATGAAAAGCCATCTCCACGGCAAAGGCCGCCAGAAACAGCACAAAATAAGTTCCCACGCTGAAAACCAGAATCACCATGACCTTGGCCACTACCATCTTGCCCATATTGACCGGAATGAGCAAAAGTGACTTCAGCACATCTTCCTGGCTCTCCCGGCAAATGATATAACTGCCAAACAGCGCGATGATGCCCGGCAACGCATACATCGTTCCCAGGGACTGTACCCCGGTCAGATACCATTCCGGTTCCATGCCATACGCTTCATTTCCTCCGGCGAAAAAGCCCTGGGCTGTCACAATGACCAGTACCATGCAGAGTCCAAACAGTGCCACAAGCAGCATACGGGAACGGCGAAGTTTTTTCAATTCTGTCCAAATCATAACCTGCATTGTGTTTTCCTCACTTTTCCGAAAGACCATGATAGGCGTAGATTCCAGACGCCACCGCCCATCCTCCAAAACAGAGTACGGCAAAAAACGGCTGATAGGCACAGGGCATTATTATATTGGGCAGATCTCTTGAAATACAAAGGATGGCACAAGCAGAGGGAATCAGGTACGGGTTCGTCTGAGCCACGATAAAGCCCAGAAAAGCATAGATAATCGCTGCGCAGCAAGGCAGTAGGTACCCCTTGTGCGATACCGCCAGCGCCAGAATCGGGATAACCGCCACCGCTTCCAGAACTGCAGCTTCGATTCCCTTATACAGAACGAATGCCATCATTTCCCCGTTCCAGGAAAGGAACCCGAAGGCCAGCCCGAATGCAAAGGTAAATGCCACCGCCAGCATCATAAAAGCAAGGGAAACCGTCAGAACGACCACCCACTTGGCAAAGAGATATCCTCCCTTGCTCACAGGGATGATCCACAGTTGTTTCAAGACGTCACAGCGCTGCTCATTATATACCAGCATAGATGCCAAAACGCCCAGGATGGCAGGCAGAATCAGAAAAATATTAAAGGAAAACAGCGCCTGCTTGTATAAACCCATATCCGTCAGATAATCAGGATGGGTGGCAAAGTAGGAGAAGGTAATCGCCGGCAGCACCAGAGAGAGCAACGGCAAGACCCGTAAAAGTTTCCAGCGCCGCAGTTTGGAAAACTCGACGCGCACCACATTAAGCAATGCCCTCGCCTCCCGTGATTTTCTTGAAATAGTCTTCCAGCGTATCGTCTTTTTCCGCCAGTCCCGAAAGCCCCACGCCCTGCAACGTGAGTTCCCGCACAAGTGCCTCCCGGTCGATGGTGGTTTTAAAAATTTTGACGCTGGTTGTATCCTGAATGGAGTATTCCCCGACCTGCAGAGCCATCTGCTGTTCCAGAATGCGGGCCGTTGCCGCTGTATCGGACACCTGCAGCAGAATATATTTCTGGTTTTTCTTTTTCAGTTCCTCCATCGTTTCCTCTTCCAGCAAAACACCATGGTCCAGAATGCCGATATCATCGGCCAGCATGGAAATTTCCGAAAGGATATGGCTTGAAACCAGGATGGTCTTTCCCTCTTTTTCGCTGAGGGAGCGGATAAAGGCCCGTACCTCCGCAATCCCGATGGGGTCCAGGCCATTGGTAGGCTCATCCAGGATCAGCAGTTCCGGGTCATGCATAATGGCGTTGGCAATCCCCAACCGCTGTTTCATGCCCAGCGAATACTCCCCAAAGAGCTTTTTGTCCTTATAGGGCAATCCCACCACCTGCAGGGCGTGCTCCACTGCGTCAGGGCGGATCGTTCCCCGCAGCTTGGCGAAAATTTCCAGATTTTCGGTCCCTGTCAGATTGGGATAGAAACCAGGTGTTTCGATGATGGCACCAATACGCTGAAAGACACCGCGTTCTCTGCGCTTCACCTGCTCTCCGAACAGCAGCGTTTCGCCGGAGGTAGCCGGCATCAGCTGTAAAATCAACTTCATGATGCTGGTTTTCCCGGCGCCATTCCGTCCCAGCAGGCCATAAATATGGCCTTTGGGAACGTGCAGGCAGACATCGTTGACAGCGACCTGTTCACCGTATCTTTTGGTCAGGTGCCGGGTTTCAATGGCATAGGATTCTTTCATGGTAAACCTCTTTTCCTTGTTCTGGTGAGGGAGAATTCTTGGAACTTGTGTTCAGTATACGCTCAAAATCTTACTTTCGCCTTATCAGAATCTTAACGAAATCTTGTTTTTCCCTCAAAACAGAGAAAAGGCCGATTCCGAAATTTTCTCAAAGCCCGGAACGTGATACAATATATACAATAGCCTCCTATGGCTGTGTTTACGAACTTCCAAACTGAGGACGGACCCATGAAATATATTCTGACGATCGACGATGACGAAGCACTGTGCAAACTGGTGAAGAAATGTATCGAAACGGAGCAAGTTCCCGTATATACTTTTCTGCGTGGGGAGGATGCGCTTTCCTTCTTCTATCAGAATCAGAGTGACTGTGTTCTGGTCATTCTTGACATCATGCTTCCCGGCATGGATGGATACAGCGTTCTGGAAAAGGTTCGGGCTGTGAGCAACGTACCGGTCCTGATGCTTACCGCCAAAGATCAGGAAGAAGATAAGGTTGCCGGACTGCAGAACGGTGCAGATGACTATCTGACAAAGCCCTTCGGCCTGGCAGAATTGACGGCCCGCGTGAACTCTCTGGTGCGCCGGTATACGAAGTTCAATCCCCACCACGAAGAAAATCAGCGCCTTCGTTTTCACGATATGATCATCGACCCGTCAGCTCATTCGGTGGAAGTACAAGGAAAGCCGGTATCTCTGACCGCCAGAGAATTTGACATTCTCCTCTTTCTGGCCCAGCACAAGGGACGCATCTTTACCAAACAGCAAATCTATCAGAATATCTGGAAAGAGCCTTATTACCAGGATGACGGCAATATTATGTCGATCATCAGCAAGCTGCGCAAAAAGATTGAGCCTGATCCCGAGCACCCCTTTTATGTACTGACGGTGTATGGCGTGGGCTATCGCTTCAATGAAAAGGCATAAGGGAGAATATCTATGCTGTCCGTGATTTGTATTTTGTGTGTGGCGCTGGCCCTTTGGCTTGCTGCAACGCTTTTTCTCTGGCACCGGGAGCTTCTGGAAATCCAGAAAGCCCTGGAAGATATCGGAGCCGGAAACCTGAACCGCAGGATCGTAACCCGCGGTCCTCAAGCGATTCGATCCATTGGCTACGGCATCAACAAGATCGTACAGCAAAACCAGCAGAGCGCTATCCAACAGAAGCGCCACGAGCAGGCCTATAAACAGCTGATCACCAATCTTTCCCATGACATCAAGACACCACTTGCCTCCCTGACAGGCTATTTGGAAGCCGTAGAAAACGGACTTGTGGTGGGCCAGGAGAAGGAAGAATATCTGCAGACCGCCTATGAACGGGCCGGTGCCCTGCGTTCCTTTGTGGAAAAGCTCTTCGAATGGGTCAAACTGGATGCAGGCGAACAGAAACTGCAGATAGAGCCGCTGGATCTCTGTGAGATTTCACGGCAATATGTTGCCGAATGGATCGGCCCGCTGGAAAGCAGCGGTTTTTCCTATACGATTGAGATCCCGGAAGAAACCTGGCTGGCAGATCTGGATAAAAACGCCTACAAGCGTATTGTAAACAACCTTTGTGAGAATGTGCTCCGGCACAGCCACGGCACGCAGTTTCGTTTCTGTCTGGTCCCTGACGCCCGACAGGCAATGATCCGTATTTCCGACAATGGCACAGGCATTTCTGCCGACGATCTTCCTCACGTTTTTGACCGGTTATATCAATGCGATCCTTCCCGAACAACCCCTGGAAACGGCCTTGGCCTTTCCATAACCAAGGAACTGGTTGTTGCTATGGGCGGTACCATTCAGGCACAAAGCTCCCCTGACCACGAAACGACATTCACCATCTGTTTTCCTAAAGCAAAAGCGTTGCCATAAGGCAACGTTTTTTTGCCGTCGAGCCTTTCTTTTACCGGCGATTTTTCTTCCACTCCTCGAACAGCCGTTGTCCCTCTTCCGACTGGTAAAATGCCTGGATTTTGGGCAGCAGGAACCGGGCGAAACGTTCCAGCTCCTGCTGGGGTACGCCGTCCTCCCGGTTCTTAGCGGACACCGCTGCCTGTACTGTTGTCTTCTCCTGCCGTTCTTCCGTAGCGGCTCCTTTCTGCAGGGCTGTCCCCTGCTGCCTTACTGCGTGTTTCTGTCATCGGTCCTGACCCTTGGCCCGCTGGCGGCGCTGCTGACGGTTCAGCCCCTTTTCTTCCTGTTGACGGCGGCAGATGCCCAACACAAACGCCTGCACCTGCTCCGGTGCCACCCGCATGGCTTCCCGGTAGGGACGGGTCTCGGTGAGCACCGCATCCAGCTGTTCCTCACAGCGATGGAGGCGCTGGCGCAGTTCCTGTCCTCTCACCGTGCTTTGCTGCAGCTGCATCCACAGACTGCGGTTTTCCGCCTGCAGCTTGCCGCTGGCCTTTGCCATCTCACATAGCGTCTGAAAATCCTGCACCGGTAATTCCACCCGCTTTTCCAGTACACCTTTGGTTTTGGCCCGCTGCTCAATGTCCGCCACATCGCGGATCGAGCTGGAAATGTTCTTCACCTGGGAGATAAGCTCCTTCTGCTGACCTTGCAGCTGTTTGGTCTGGTCAGACAGTTCTGCCACTGTCTGACGGTCCTTCTGGACCTTATACTCCAGCACATTCAGGTGTTCGGCATCGCTGCCCTGTACGCCGCGCTCAAAGTCGGTGAAGCCCGCCTGCCGCATGTGCTCGAAGAATTGCGTTTGCAGCAGGCTGTAGGAACTCACCAACCGGGGCTTCCCATTCTTTTTTAGCACAGGCTGTCCCTGCTCGTCGGTCATGGGGACCATCGGCCACTTTTTGCTGTGACTCACCTGCATGATCGTTTCCCGCACAGTGCCCCGCAGCGCCGGGTCCTTGCACCGCTTGGACCAGCGGATCTGCTTTTCCACCACCGGCAGGTAAACAACGTGGAGGTGATAGTGGAACACATCCCTTCCCAGCCGGTCACTGGCTTCCCGATTGCGCTCGTCGGCGTGCATGACCGCGGAGATGATGTACTGTTCCCCGCCCGCGATCTCCTTGGCCAGCTCGTACACCTCGGCGTAGAATTGCTTGGCATACTCATAGCCACCGTGGGACTCAAAATAGTCGGTGTTCACATCAAACACCAGCTCGTCAAAGACGTAGGCGTCCGGTTTCAGCCCTCGGGTGGAAACGACGCCTTCCTCCACCATCCGGTCAAATTGCTGGGCGTAAGTAGCTGCCTCGCAGGGCTTAAAGGTCACATTGTTGCGGCTGTATTCCAGCAGCACATCCGGGTTGGAGTACACTTCGTTCTTTCGTTCGTTGTGCCGTTCCCGCACCGAAATAGCATTTTTACGGTAGCGCTCATTGCGCACCACGGTCCGATGGATTTTGCTGATAGGCGACTCCTTTCCTGGGTACGGTTCTGCTACGGATGGGGTACGCAGATGCTTTGCAAAGCATCTGACCCACTATGACACTTTCCGGCGCTGCCGGCAAAGTGTCAGTGGGCCCGCTGCGGCGGGAGGGATGGGGATACGGCTGCCAACCAAAATCGGTGTACCATCCTTCCCGGTTTGGCCGCCGTCGCAACGGTTACCGTGTCTGCGGTTGCCTCTGGAAGCCAGGCACCACAGCCCTCGGCCATCTTTTGCAAAACGCGGGGTGTGGAATTCTTTCTCTATTTCTCTTTTAGTTAGATAGTTCATTCTATCTTTATCGTGTCGGTTTTTCCTGCGGGTCAGTGTCGGGAAAACCGTCAACTGCCTGTCCTTTTTTCCGACAGGTCAGGCCGGATTTTCCGACGGGTGGTTACAGCTCGTTGGGTTCCTTGGGCCGGGGCAGATTGAGATAATACCGCCGTGCCTTCCCGTTTGACTGCCCTGGCACCGGCTCCAGCAAACCGCAGCGTTCCAGGGCGGCGAACAATCCGGCGGCTTTTTCCCGCTGGCAGTGCAGCAGCCGTCCGGCACTGGCCCTTGAGAGGCTCACACAGGGCCTGCCGTCGGCTTTCCAGTGCCCGGTGGTATCCTGGGCTGATAACCGCAGCAGCCCCAGCAAATGGCCGTACAGCAGCTTGCTTTCGCCGGGAAGTCCCCGGTAAGGTTCTTCCGAGAGAAGGCTGGACGGGATCATCAGAAAGCTGTCGATACGGTTCAGGTTTTCCTCTGCGGGAACGAGTTCATGGTTCAGATGGCACCTCCTTGGGTTATGGGTGGGTGGCGGTTTTTGGCTTCTGGCATCCCTCTTTTCCGGTTGTTTTTGTCCTCGGAAAATGTTCGACTATTTCATCATAGATTCTTCCGACACATACAGCATACAATGCCTTGCAGTCCGTTTCAAGATGTGTTAGACTGTTTTCATGTTAGATGATTCACACGCTTTTCTCGGCTGTTTCTGAAACACAGAAAAACACAGAGCCATTTTACGCCCACTATGCTCCAACACAGGATGGTGACGAATTTTGAACTACCAGACGTACCTTTTCTTTGAAGGCCGCACCGAATATATCCAGGGCTATGACACGCCCCAGCACACATATCCGCTGGGCTCTCTGGTGTTCGGTGTCCTGGACCTGGATGCAGCCCCCTATCTGGAGCGGGGCCGCGCATTGCTGGAAAAATTCCGGGGCGTAAACTTCCCGGAAGATCAGACCATGCAGCAGAGTTTGGCAGCCCCCGACACCTGCGTATATTACCAGGTGGCTTCCGTTTACCATGACTTTGCCGCCGCCGTGCGGCAGGTTTCCCCTGCTCTGTTTGATCTTGTGGAGGGCTACACGCTGGCCACCTTCCGTCGCAATGAGCGGGAGCTGAAAGCTACCCAACATAGCGTGTTGCAATTTATACATACTGGAAAAAATGACAGTTCGTATACGTTTGATGAATTGCGCGCCAGAATGTATCACCTCGGCGAGTTGGCCATGACCAGCGACATCATGGAAGGGTTCTGCCGGAACTTTCCGGAGTACACAGACCAGATGAAGATCTTTATCCAGCGTGATACCGGGGATGCCTCTCTGTGCCGGACAGCGTTGTCGGTATTGGAATCCTTTGTGGCGCTGCTGCAGAAGTTGGTGGACGGCAAAACAGATCTTCACCAACTGATCGAGGCTACACTGGTAGACGAGGACGGCCGCCCCAGAACAGAGCATGGCCAGCGCCCTTCGGAGCTGCTGGTGGAACTGGCCGAAAATGGCGATTCGACCTACCAGAAATATCACGAGCTGGAGGACGACATCCATATCCAGACCCGCTACAAACCGCCCACAGACAACAAAAAAGGCGGCATTTCTGCCGCCACGTTCTACGCGAGCGATACGCTGCCCGCGTTACTCTTTTTGGAATTTGTTCAGATGTGCGCCCAGGACCTGCCGGTCGCCGTCTGTGAAAGCTGCCACCGGCTGTTTGTTCCCTTCTCCAGCCGCGCCAAGTATTGCGAGCGGGTACTGGACCCGGAAACCGGCGCCACCTGTAAGGATATTGCCGCCAAGATGGCCTATGCCGAGGAGCTGAAGGGCAACAAGGCCAAGGAACTCTACAACAAGATGCGCAACCGCTACCAGATGCGCTGCTCTCGTGCCCCCAGCAATCAGAAAATGCGAGATGACTACAACGCCTGGCGCAAGCAGGCGCAGATGGCGTTGAGTAAGTACCAGTTGGGGGAGGTAGACTGGGAGGAATTTGAGGAGATTATTCGCAGCGACCTATAATGTCTCTCCTTGTTGGAGAATCAAATCCGCCTCCTTTTATGGATGATGACAACGATTTTCAATGCAATTTTTTCAGTTCCAGTAGTAGTGCCCCTGCCAACAGTCCCAGCAGGCAGCCGCCGAACGCAAGTATTTGGGTACAAATCAGATGATCCCGAATCGAATTTGTCAATGATACAAACGCCACCAGGCTTTGCTGAACAAGATTGCCCAAATCCATCCAGAAATTCATATCCGACCATCGGCTGGGAACCAACCAGCGAGGCAAAGCGGCCAAAAGATGCGGCAGTGCCAGTGCTGCCATCAGAAGCAGAGCAAATCCAGTCACCTGACGCCCCATTTTTCCAAGAGGGGCCAGTCTCCACAGCTGATGCAGGAATAGCAGTGCAGCAACCCCCAATGGTATCCAGGCGACAGCATTTATGATCTGACGCAATGTGCCTGTTGGCAGCAACACCGTGTCGTTTTCCGAAAGTCCGGCACTTTGCAGAAGATTCTGCATTGTTCCGCGGGGGTTGTTTCCGCTCTTGATTTCTAGGGACGCGGCTGTATAACCAGCATCCGAGGTAGTCACATCCGGGCAAATCAGAAAACATTCTTTTCCTTCCACCACACCGGTGATACGACGTTTTCCGTCATCCACCATCAGCTCCAATCCTGTCACTTCACGACTTCCAAACAGGGCATCTGCCAAGCCGACACTGATTGCACATCCATCCCACTGTTCTGCCCCGGGTGCACTCCCGTACAGATAGGCCGCCGGGAAGCAGAGGGTCGGGCTGCCACAAACGGAAATGCGTTGTGCCACAGAACTTCGTCCCAAATCCGTCGTAATCGTTTCTGACTCTTCTTTCCAGAGTGCGAGATTGAGGCCGAGATCTTCTGCTGCCTTGCTGAGTGAGTTAGCTTGTAAGACAGAGACCGGCTCTTTAAACCGCAGCTCATATCCCTTTGCGGGAAGATTTGCCGCTAAAGTAAACAGTCCCCCAACTGCGAATGCGATCAACGCCCACCCCAATATCGTGAATATCCATTTTTTCATGATGCCACCCGAACCCAGGCACCTTCTGAGAGCGGTTTGTCCGCGCCGGTGACTACCTGTCCGCTGATGCTGCCGGAAACCGCTGCCATACCATCGCCCTGTGCCTCAACCGTTACCGGAAGTCGGATCAGTACATTCTGTGTACCCAACAGCGTGGATTGCTCTTCCACCAAATAGACAAACATACCAGAGCTGTCTGTTTGAATTGCGGTGGCTGGAAGGCATTGTTCGTACTGCCCTGCGTTCAGTTTGATTTCCACAGTAGCACTTCCCGCTTTCCATTCGCCGGAGTTTAACATGGCGGTAATTTGTATACTTCCATCTTCCGATGGTTCGGACAAAGCCGTAATGGTTGTCTGCATAGATTGACTTCCTTGCTTCACAGTGACCTGTGTTCCCACCGTGGCAAGGCGAGCCGACTCCTGCTCCAAAGAAAAGGTCAGTACACTGGCAGCGTTCTGATCTGCAAGAAGACCTGCCACAGATGAACTGTTTTGCCCTGCCACAAGATTCAGCTGCGTGAGTGTTCCATCCATAGGAGCTGAAAAAATGCCGTCCGCCGCCTCCAGTTCCTGCAAAGCCGACAATTCCGCGCGAGCAATGTCCAGTTGAGCTTGCGTCACAGCGGCTTGTGCCTGGTTGGACGCATTCGTCTTTTCAATGTCCTCAGAGGACTGGTTATAATTATGTGCGGCGCTGTTGCGGGCATCCTCATAGCTCTGGGCGGTATCCTCCGCGGCTTTGTTGGCGGCTGTCGCACTTTCCTGTGCCGCGGCAAGGGCCGACTCAGCAGCATCCAGCACAACTTGTGCATCGGCTATTTTCTGTTGCCGCTCCGCCTCTGCACTTTCGGGAGTAGCAACAGGCTGGTTCTGCAGGGCATTCAGTGCATTTTGGGCCGCATCCCGCTGCTGCCGCGCTTTTTCAATCGCATCTTCACCGTCCTGCCATGTTTTCTGTGCATCGGAATAGGCTCGTTCCAGTTGCTGTTGGGCTTGCTGGAGTGCAAAACTATCTGCTTTGTCCGGATCGGAGAGTTGCATGGCGGAGACTTCCAGCTGTTTTACTTGGGCCTGTTTGGTTGCCAATGCCTGCTCCAGGGAGACCTCATCAAATCGGGCAATGGCATCTCCTTTTGAAAGGGCCTGCCCTGTTGTAGCCGTTACCTGTGCCACCAACAAACCTTCCGGGGCAGTAAGAGGTGTACCTCCCTGCACAGAAATGGTTCCTGATGCCGTACTGCTTTGGGTGATCGAGCCTGCGCTTGCCTGTCCCAAAGTCACTCTGGGCATACTGGCTCCGGCGATCCCCCGAGCTGTAAGCGTAAGGATGAGCATAACGGCAAAGAATTTAACTACCGTACCGAGGCGCTCAGCTTGCTTGGGATCGCTGTTCTTCCACGCGTCGAACGCGGTGCGAATACGATAGAGCGGAAATCGAAACTTCATGGAAATATGTCCTTGCAATCCTTGTATTATTCTTTTAAGCCGCTTGCCTGAATTCCCAGTTCCAGGTATTGTTGCCCAAAGCGGAAAATCAGTACAGCAGGTGCCAACATAATAAGGCTAGCTGCCATGGCGGTGGCCAACGTCTGACCATTGGCATCGTTGAAAGAGGCCAGATAGAGGGACAGCGGCCATCGGGACGGATCTTTCAAAAATGTCATGGGCTGCTCGATGGCGTTCCACCCTTCCAGAAATGCCAGAACCATCGCGGAAAGTATGCCTGGCATTCCCAAAGGCAGTCCGACGTGCCAGAATGTACGAAACGGGCCGGCACCATCCAAAGCCGCAGCCTCCAGCAAAACCATGGGAACTGCGTCGAATCCTCGTGCCATAATGAATACTGTAAAGGCGGAAAAGCAGCCAGGCAGAATCAAAGCCCAGTGCGTATCCAGCAGCCCCAGCTTATTGAGTACCAGATAGTTGGGTACCATCGTAACCTGAAAAGGCAGCAGCATCAGGATCATGTACAGGTTCATACAAATCCGGCGGCCACGAAACCGTAACCGGGACAAGGCCCAGGCCGCAGGGGTACAGAAGATGAGCTGCCCCAGGAGCTGGGGAAACACCTGGATGCAGCTGTTCCAGAACATGGCAAAAAACGCAGGGGTATCCAGGAGCAGTTCCACCATGGGCTGCAGGGTAGGCCAACTGGGCAGAAGTTGCCACCGCACCGCCTGGGCTGCGCCGTCGTGCAAAGCCGGGCCGATGGTTGCCGCCAGTTCATCCGCCGGGGTCAGCGCCCCAAAGAAGAGAAACCACAGCGGCCACCAAACGCTCAAGGCCATCCATCCCAGCGAAACCGTGAGCAGCGCACGGGTCACTGCGGGTTTCACGGGTTCAGAATGGCAACGGTATCCGCCGTGAAACCGCTGTCCGTATTGATGCCGGTGATATACACAAAGGCCTTTGCCTGCACCATATCGGCGGAACCCTCCGCCTGACGGGAACTGCCATTTCCGTCTGCATAAATGGCAATATACCGGGTATCATCGGTACACATCACGGAAAACCAGGAGGAGGCTCCTGCTTCAGCCATAACGCCTACGCTGGCATTCGCACCCAGGCGCTCGACAACAGTCGGAGAAAGAGTAAAGCCTGTATCCGTCATCTCCACCACAGACCCGGTGTAATCTGCCGACGCAGGGTCAAAAAGGGATTTTTCCACAGCCTCGGAGGATTCCGCATCCGGTGCCGGGGTGATGATTGGCGTGGCCGTCGGTTGAGCCGTGCTCTCTGTGTGAGGCGCATCCGGCTCCACAGAAGAGGTGCTGTCGGAAGCAGCCCCACAGCCAGTCAGAAAGAATACGCAGGCAGCTGCAGTAATCACAAAAACAGAAAATTCCTTCATAACCAATCCTCCTTTAGGGAATTATTTGTCCCGGGTCCAGATCCGCTGCAAGGCCAGGATCAGGCCGGAAAGGGCCAGCGCCATGAGCACAGCGGCCGCGGTCAGGCGGGGCAGATCCAGGGACAGAAACCAGTTGTTGAACAGATGCTGCAACAGATACATACTTTCGTGGGGGTAGTTTCCTCCCACCAGGAAAGCCTCGCGGAAGGCTTTGAAACTGTTGAGCAGACTCAGCACACTTACCAAAGTCAAGGTGGGCAGCAAGTTGGGCAGTGTGATGTAAAAAAACTTCTGCCAGGCATTGGCACCGTCCACGGAAGCAGCTTCATACAGGTCAGCGGAAATCCCGTCCAGTCCTGCCAGCCAAAGGATCATGTCATAACCGGCATTTTTCCAGACGTAGGTGAACACCAATACCCAAAAGGCAGCCTCCGTGCCCATAAAATCCACTGCGTGCCCTCCCAAAGAGCAAATCAGCCCATTCACCAGACCATTTTTGGCAAACAATACCTTCCACAAAATCACGATGCTTGCCACGTGGATCGCCATGGGAAGGAGGAAACTGGTGCGGAATACTTTGCCGCGCCAGGTATTCTTACCATTCCGCTGCTTGGCCACAGCCTGCACGCCCAGGGCCAGAAACAGGCTGCACAACAGAAGGATCGGCACACAGGTGCTGAGAAACCGTACCGTATTGCGAGCTGCCAGTTGAAAGGCTGTGTTTTCCAGCACAGACTGATAATTGGCAAGACCCACAAACTTTTTTCCCAATGCATCGCAAAAGCTGCGCCGGACCGTTTCTGCAAAGGGGACCAACATAAAGGCTGCGGTCCCCAGAAGGCTGGGCAGCAGGAACAGGATAGCGGCCGGGCCATCTGAATTGCGGCGGGATCTGGGCATGGTATGCCGCCATGTATGCCTGTGGGGCGGCAAGGCGGGGAGATTGCTCGCAGATTTTTTCATGGCTTATCCCTGTTCCGCAAACCGCAGCGATAGATCACTGACTACGCCTTCCACCGCCTGATCCATCGTTTCACTGCCGGACAGCAGCGCCTTGGTGTGGGCAATCAGGCTGTCCTGCAGGGCTTCGTCCACCACCACAGGGGTGGAAAGCTGCGCCAGCAGCTCTTCAAAGCCGCCGGTATAACCGTTATCCTGCATGGCCGGCATATTGCGATCCAGTGAGATCTGCATGCCTGCCTTCGTCACCGGCATGCCGTCCTCCTGGAAACTGCCCTGCACCTCGTCACTGAACAAGGCTTTCAGGAAGGCCCCCGCATAGTCCGTCTGATCGCTGTTGGCGGAAACCGCCGCAAAGCAGGAAGGCAGGTAAACGCCCTGGCAAAGTCCCGGCTGCAGAATGGTCTGTCCGGAAGCACGCTGTTCCGAGTCGGTGGCCCCCAGCCAGGAGGGGGTCGTCATGCTGCCGTAGCCGAATACAGCTCGGGATGTCTGGGCATATTCCGACATTCCCGCGTACCAGACGATGGTATCCAGACCACCGAAATTGCCTGCCGTACCGCTCATGGTATCCTGCTCGGGGTAGTCCGCCATGTTGTAGTCCTCTCCCACCGTCTGGAGAAACGCCATCAGATCGCGCAGCTTCGCTTCATCCAGGCCGTCCGCCGTGAACAGCGCAGGCTGGGAGGTCTGCAGGGCGAACTGCACCAGGCTGTCCACGCTGTCAAAGCCCAGGGCATACCGCTGGGACTCGTCCAGCGGTGCCCAGCTTGCTTCCGCCGGGCGCGGTGCATATTGCTGTACCAAGGCCGCCACATCGTCCAGGGTGGAGACGCCATCCAGTGTGCCGGCTGCGCCATGCATGACCGGAACCGTAAAGCGAGCGGGCAGCGTAAAGAGTTTTCCGTCCGCATCGGTATAACGATCGGTCACAAAATCATAGAGACTGCCCGTATCCACCATCCCGGACAGATCCAACAGCAAGCCACTGCCGGAGAAGGATTCCAGATCCGCACCATCCAGAATCAACAGATCCGGGCCTTCCCCCGCCAGAAGCTCGGTGTTCAGCGTCCGCAGGGCATCGTCTTTCGTCAGTCCGGCGCCTTCCTGCAGGGCCACTTCATACTCTACTGCACAATCGGGATTTTGCTGGGTAAAGGTTTGTATCGCAGCACGGACGGTAGCATTTTCCTCCAGGCTCCAGACTTCCAGCGTGTTGGCCGGGGCCGAGAGCGTCGGATCAAAGGAATACCGGTACAGCTTTGTCTGCATGGAGCCGTCACTGACAATGGCCAGATAGCTGCCGTCCGGGGCGCAGCACAGCTGAGAAATGTAATTGCTGGAAAGAGACAGCGCCGTGCCGGTGCCGTCCACCACCTGCTCACGCAGGCTGCCTCCCTGTGCCTGCCGGTAGATGCCGGTCCTATCGGCATAACAGATGGAGCCATCCGTTCCCATGGCAGCCTGGGCGCTGTACGGGTCCGACAGAAATCCTGTCTGCACCGTCTGGGTGGTGCCGTCCTGATCCGCCCGGCAAAGATCTCCGTTGGAAGAGAAATAATAGAGGAACGAACCGCTTTCATCACCGGCCGGCAGGATCCCTGCAATGTCATTGTCGCCGAAATAGTAGTTTTCACCGGATGCATCGGCTCCCGCCCCCATCCAGCTCTGGTTCCCGCTGCTTACCTGTACCCAGCTTTTTACCTTTTGGGCATCCACATCATAAAACAGAATATTTCCCGGCAGAGAAACACCCGGTCCGCCTGACGGGACAGCCACCAGGGTTCCATCGGGCAGGAACCCCATCTGGTTGAGATAGAAATTCCCCCCGTCCACGCCCAGGTCCAGCTGAACCGGGTTGCCGTCCGATTGTACGACCCACAGGGTGGAGTCGGTGGTTGTAAACGCCACGGTGCCGTCCTGGCGGGCAGCCCAGCGTGCCAGCGTGCCTGTTTTTTCGGCCCAGTCCAGAGTCTCAGACTGCCAGCTGGCACCATTATCCGTGGAGGTGAGACGGACAGTGACCGGCATATCGGTACTCTCATCCCGGGCATACAGTACAAGACTGCCATCTGCCAGTGCGGCAGGCGCCGCGCCGAGTACCAATCCGGAGGAAATTCCGTCAGCCTGCCGTTCCACCCAGCGTCCCTGGGGGACCGCGTCCGTCTGGACGGCGCTGGAATCGGAGCCGGATGCACCTGTGCCGGATGCGGTGCAGGCGGCAAGAGAAAACATCATCATGCCTGCCAGAAGCGAGGATAGAATCGTATGTACAGATTTCATGGTTGCCTCCCGACAATTGTGTGGATTTTGGAATACCGGCATTGTAGCAAAACAATCTGGAAAAAACCTGAAAAGTGTTTTCAGGTTTTTTTCAGACTGGCTGTGTAGACTAAGAATGTTCATATAATAGAGGTATACTGGATTGATAGAAACGACGGTTATGGCGGGAAGGAAATACCCATGCGAATCTTACTGATTGAAGACGACAAGGCGCTTTGCCAAGTTTTACAGCCCACATTACAGGCAGCAGGATTTGCCTCCGATTGCTGCCATACAGGTGCCGATGGTTTGCATCTTCTCAAAACCGGATACTATGATGCCTGCATCCTGGACAGGATGCTGCCAGAATTGGACGGCCTTACGCTGCTCAAAAGTGCCCGGGCCGACGGCATATCCATCCCCGTTCTTATGCTCACTGCTTTGGGGCAGATCGGTGACCGTGTGGAAGGTCTGGATGCCGGTGCTGACGATTATCTGGCAAAACCGTTTGATAACCGTGAACTGCTGGCCCGGCTGCGTGCGCTGGTCCGCCGGCCGGCGGATCTGCATGAGACCGCCCACCGGATTGCCTGTGGCGATCTTGTCCTAGATACCGCCCAGTTGACTTTGACGGGGCCTTCCTCCACTGTGACGCTCAGCCGCCGGGAATGTGACCTGCTGGCGGCATTTTGTCGTGCGCCCGGCCTGCTTCGGGCAAGGGCAGTCCTGTTGGGCAGCGTGTGGGGATCGGCGGCCGAGATTGAGGATTGCAGTCTGGATAGTTATATCTGTTTCATCCGGCGGCGTCTGACTGCCGTCGGCAGCCGGGCAGTCTTACGGACGGTACGAGGCGCAGGCTACCGCTTTTTGCCTGATGGTGAGGAAAACGCTCATGCTTAAACACCTCCGACGCCGCCTGACAATTCTGTTCAGTATACTCACCGCTGCTGTGCTGGCGGCAGCGCTGACGGCGACCTGCCGCATGGCCCAAATCGAAGCAGTTTCCGGAGCGGACCTCGTGTTTGCCAATACCGTCTCGGCAATTGAAGATGCTGTAACCGAGAACAATCTGGTTCGTGACAGTTGGCTGGCGAGTCAGGAAGCCGCTGGCCGCTTGGTTCTGTATATGGAGGACAATGGTCACCCCCTTGTATTCTCCGGTGGGTGGACACCTGCCGATGCGCGCACCACACTGGTGGCGCTGGCCAGAGAACAGGCAGTCTCTGCCGGGCTGAATCCGGACAGACTGCACCGGCAAAAGGTAAACTTTTCCTTGAACGGCGCACAACTCAGCGGCTCCTACACCTGTACCGCAATGCTGTTGCCCAGTGAACAGATGTCAAGTGCGGTTCTTCTGTACATTATCCGGGATATGGGCCCCTTGCATGACCGCCTTTGGGCCATGGTCTGGCAATATACAGCCCTGTGGGCTGCGGGTGCCTTGATACTGGCATTTCTCTCCCATTGGATGGTGGATCGTGCCCTGCGCCCAACCGCCCAGGCAATGCAGAAACAGCGGGAATTTGTAGCAGCTGCGGGCCATGAACTGCGCAGCCCACTGACTGTGCTGAAGGCAAGTCTGCAAGCGGCGCAGGCTCCCGAAACAGCCCATCTGGCTCCTCAATTTTTAAGCCATGCCGCATCGGAGGTGGACAGGCTTTCCCGTCTGACAGAGGATTTGCTGATTTTGGCCGGCGGTGATGCAGGGGTACTGCGTACCTCCCTGGCGAAAATCAGTACTGACACTTTTTTGGTGGAACTCTATGAAAGATTTGTCCCGGTAGCGCGTGACCACGGCCACTCCCTCACGCTCCACCTGCCAGACAATCCCTTGCCCGCCCTGCACGCAGATGCACAACGGCTGGAGCAGCTGTTCGCCGTCTTGTTAAACAACGCATTTGAGTATTCCCCTGCTGGCACTCCCGTGGAAATTCTTGCGGAGCTGCCGCCTTCCGGTGGTCTGCACATCGCAGTAGTGGATCACGGCCCCGGGGTCCCCGACGCAGAAAAACACCGTATCTTTGATCGGTTTGCCCGAGGAGACCGCAGTCGGACCGACAAAACGCATTTCGGCCTTGGCTTGGCCGTTGCCAGTCAAATTGCCTCCTTGCACGGAGCGATCCTGCGTGTACGGGACACGCCCGGAGGCGGAGCCACCTTCGTGGTGGAGTGGCGTAATAATCATGTTCTGGACAGATCCAGCTTTTCGTAAATACAGAATGCTTTCTGAAACAGCAAAAGCCTTGCAGCGAGAAATTTCCCGCTGCAAGGCTCTTTCTATTTCATATTCATAGACTGCAGATAAAAAACAAATCCGAACGCACCCTCAAAAAGAAGTACGTTCGGATTTGCTTGGTATGGTGCACCATCGGGGACTCGAACCCAGGACCCACTGATTAAGAGTCAGTTGCTCTCCCATACAACACATACTAAACCAACTAATTATATGGCCTTAATGCAAAAATATATTTTCCATAAGTGATTAGCCTAAATACAAAGCAGTGTACACAAAAGCATCGAGACTTGCTAATCCAACAAAAGATGTCCTACGTACTTCTAAAAATCACATTACAAGCAATTTTCACACATCTAAATCGCTTTTTCTTTACAAATTCTTTCAAAATCTTGTTTCATAAGCAAAGCTCCCGTATCTTGAGAATTATAAGCTTCGCAAACAACTACAGGATTCATATTCATTTTTGCAATGCTAGCCATCAAGTCTCCAGCCCTCGGGCAAAATTTACCGGTTTGCTCACCATCGTTTTCATAAACATCGTCAAATGCTTTATGCTTTTTTTCCCCGTACGGCCCTATTTCTACCGGATACATATGAAAATGCATCAGCGAAAACTTTTCTTCGCCAAGATTTCGTTCTGCGTACTCAAGTTTATCGCTAATCGCATCGCTATTGTAAAAAGCTCCTCCTTCAAATGCATGAATATGGGCCATATCAAAGCACGGATACGCATACGGTACTTCATTACAAATATTAATTATTTCATCAACGCTACCAATTTGTGAAATTCTACCTGCCGTTTCTGGATACAAATGAATATCACCATCTACATATGCACGAATGCTTAAAAGGCCATCCACCACCTTCTGGACATCTTTTTGCCTAGCTTCTAAATCTTTTCCAGTTGAAAAGCCCGGATGAAAAATAATTCGTGTGCTCTTTAGATATTTCGCTAATTCAATGCATTGAATCATCCGTTGCCGTGATCTTTCTACTACATCGGGCTTCACGCTACAAAAATTGATATAGTAAGGGGCATGAATAGATATGCCTATTCCGAATTCTTCAGATAGTGCTCTATAGCGCAATGCTTGTTCTTTTTTCATCTTTACGCCATAAGTGTTTTGTAGTTCTATCCATTGAAGGCCAACTTCATGCAGCCACTCAAATATATTTTCTCGTGATTTTCCATACGTACTAGAGAAAAAATTTGGTGGAAATCCAGCAACGCCAAATAGAGGTCGTTTACACATATACACGTCTTCCATTTTCCTCGCAATCACGCAACGCCTTATCCACAATGTTTCTTGCCGCACAATATCCAGACCACATTGCCTGAACATATCCTCTAGATATTCCTGCTGCATCCCCAATTACATAAAGATTATTATACGCTGTTTCAAAATTAGCGTCAGTTTCAATAATAGGATTGAAATTGTCACAGGAGGGTAAATATATTTGAATGTTGCTTTCCCTTTCTTCAATATAATGATATTTTATCAATTTGTCTACAAACTCGCACGCAGAGTCAAAAACAATGTCATATCGACTCGTTTCCGGAATCAAAAACTTGTACCACCGCTTAAACTCCTTGTACGACATTTCCCATCCGATATATTTCTGCAACAGTTCCATGTAACCAACTGCTTCATCTATACCGTGCAGAAAAGGAGATCTTACTAAAACCCCCATGTTAACTAAACCGCTAATTTTTGGGCCAAAGTGCCCATCATAATAACACTGATTGAAGAGTTCTGCTTTTACACTTTCCCCGCCTGCACACACGCAAAATGTTCTAGCTTCAACTCCGTTTCGGCACCATTTTATTTTCGTATCTCTGCCAATGTCAAAAAATGGAGTTTTATTTAAGGATACCGACATTCTAATTCCCAAATCAGGACACTGTTGCCGTACGGAAACGCCACTTAACCATTCTTGAAGCTTCATCGCAGAAGAGCGCCCAGTTGCAAAAATTAGATGCTCTGTTTTAATCGTTTCAAGATCATCATGCAATTTATCCCACAGGCAAACCTCGAAGTATTCACCACTGCTATATTCACATCTTTTCTCAAAGCTCACAAATTGAGTAAATGGTTTAATTGTAGCAATTTTCTCCACATCTGCCTCAAGCTTTTGAATGTAACTTCTCATTTTATTAGCAGGCAAAAGGAAAGACATATACTCCTTTTTCCTAAGCGGACTACCAGAAAATGGATTTTTGATTTGGGTATAAGCCATATTTTCATGTGGCAACATAGCTTCAGAGAACTCCGAAAAAAGCTGCATTTCACGCCTTGTTTTTTTCCAAATTCTTCCACTAGCTGGAGGAAGACAGATTTTACCGCCGGCTAGCGTTCCTGCTCCGCCTACACCTTCGACAATATCTAAAGGATCTGTTTCCAACCTTTCAGAATATGGTTTTCCTTGGTCAATAATAAGGATTGGCTTATTGTAGCTTATTTTCTGTAAAATACCAGAATCGTTCAGCGCTTTAGTGAACGAGAAGCTCGAACAGCCAGCACCCACAATTAGCGCGAAATACTGCTTCATAATTAACTCTCCAATGCAGTCTACTACACCTATCACAAAATATTTAAAAGCCCTTAGGAGCTTTCAGTATTTGAATCATCCGCTACTTCCGCGGTGGTCTCTGAGGCTTTTTGGCTGTGTCTCCCTAAATAGTAGACAATCCCAAGCGCCAATATCACCAAAGCTAGGCATAGAAGTATAATTACAATATGCCTTGTAGAAATGTAATTAATCTTGGAATCAAATTGTTCTAATTGCGCGCTTTCTGGTGTCTGCAGTAAGCTGGATATTTGCGTTTCCAAAAATTCAATTTCAACCTGCCTCGCATATAACTCTTGCTGAAAGGCTAAAAGAGTTGATAATATTCCCAAAGAAAACAAAACAAGAATCAAGCTCAGTATTGTTTGTACTGTCTTCGATTTATTATCAATATATGATTGCACCTGATTACCCACTCGGGTGATATTATTATATTCACTAAAATAGTTTGCTATGTGCTTGGGAATTGCTTGTATCTCTGAATTTATCCGGTTCGTAGTTCTTGCAAAGCCGCAGTCAGCTGGTAGGCGGTCAGCTGATACGAAATAGCGAATATCTTCAATTCCATTATCATTCGTAAATGGACTATAATTTGAATATTTTTTCTTGTTTTTTTCTTTAACAGTATTAATAATATTCTCCGCCCACCCCTGCTCAGCGTTGACATAAGAAAACTCTATTGTAGCAATCGTGTCTTTATAATGTAATTCAATCTCATTATCACTCAAGTTATGAACAAAACAGAACAACTTTCCCTGGTACCCAATCTCAACTTGCGTTGCTTGTTGACTAATCAATGCTTGATAGACCCGTTTAAGCTTTAAGTCAAATCTTCCAACTATGAATGAATGCTCTCTTTCGCTTTTCTTTGATCTACTATTAAGATTTAAAGCCGAAAAAGTGTCAACCGTCTCATAAAGCTGAACAATGGCTGAACCGTACCCTGGAATACGAAGAATTTTATCATGGCACTCCTCAAACTTCCAGTCCGCTCTTCTAGTCTTAAAAGCCTTTTTCTCTTCCCCACCTATATAGTATAGTTTCCACTGCGGTGTACTTTCGCCCCCGCGGTGTACTCGAATATCTCCTCCATAAACATAATGTGCTTCTCCCAACCTCAAATCGTATGAAGCATCTTGCAGAGATTTTTCATCAAATGTATCCTCAGTTATCAGATGATGTGCTTTAATATCCTCACCGCACAGAACTCCTGATTTTGCAGATTGTGCAGATTGCTTATTCGCCATGTTATCCCTCAACCTCGTTGTTTCTACTATTAATATTAACACACCATTTAAATCAGGCCACTTTGACACACAGCAACAAAGAGAAAATTGAGCAACCAATAAAAGAGCTCTTCAATTTATATAATTATATCACATGCCTTCGTCCAATTCAAGAGTACCTATCTTTTGTTCATTAAATCTGCTCTGATTATCCAAAATTATTGATAATAAGTAGTTATCTGCTGTTTATGGGGCTAAAGCCACCATCATCATTGTCTGGTTCTTACTCATTCTTCAGAAACTGCTTATAACTCCCCTTCACATGGATCGTCACCTTATACCCCCTACCAACTTCCACCTTTTCAAACAGCTCCGCTAAAATAGCTCGCTTTCGAGGAACAGCGGCCAGGTCAAACTCGTTGGCCCACCCAAGAAATTCATCATAGTAATTGCGGATTTGTTGGACTGTAGCTCGATGGTCGTTGTTTTGTAATAAGGTGGCGTATTCATCTTTTGCTTGTCTGACCTCCGCTTCCGCCTGGGCAATCAGCCGAGCCAACATCTCCTGCGAGAACGCGCTCTTCCCTTCCAAACATTTCAGTACTTCGTCCTCATAGCGTTGCTGCTTATACTGGGCTGCCTTGATCTTCTTCTCGGCAGCCTGTTTTTGTCTGTTATGTTCAGCATCCTGCTGCCTGATTCTCTGTTCAATGCTTTTGTCATACGGCTCACTTTTGATCTTGCGGAACAGCTCATCAGCGTAGGCAAGTACAATTCTGTCTACCCGTTCTGCCAAATATAAAGCCTGGCCATCACATTCCCGCAGATGCTGGCCACGCTGATAACAGTTGTACTTGGCCTGCACCTTTTCCCGAATACTACCATCAGCCAGCTTATACCGATCTGTATGCAAAAAGGCCGACATTTTCGCCCCGCAATGTGCGCAGACGACGATGCCGGCCAATAATGTTGGATTGCTGCTCTTTTGGGCAGCATTTTTATCTTTCAGTGCCTTTTTGCTTCTTTTGCTGATCATCTCGTTGGCCTTGGCGAACAAAGCCTCGTCAATGATCTTCAGCTGCGGCATAAACTCCGACCGTGCCGCCTTAGTAATGATATATCCCGTATACCCCTCGTGCTGAATCGTTCTCTTGATATTGGAAGACTGGAATTCCGCCCCTTGGCGAGTACGCAGTCCTCGTTGGTTCAGCATCTGTGCCATGGCATACCCACTGGCGCCTTCTTCCGCCACTTTTATAAATACTTCCCGGACCCATTCTGCTTCATCTGGATTGATCTCCAGATCCTTTACAGGCTGGTCTCTCTTGTTGACTCTACCTTTATTAACGGCGCGATATCCGTAGGGGACAAAGCCTCCGGCAAAGTGTCCGCTGGAAACGATCTGACGGATACGGTCTCTGGTTCGCATGGAGGTCTTTTCGCTCTCCCCTGCTGCCTACCAGAACCGGATATAGTTCATCAGCTTATCACTGTGGCTCTCGATACGCTGCTGGCCTTCGTGGGTGCTCCACATCTGGATACCATGCTGGACAAACCATTCCAGTACGAATGGTGTTTCACTCTCAATGCGTCCCAGCCGGTCAAACATATACACCAGAAGGATATCGAAGTTACCTTTGCTTGCCTCGCTGCGCAGTTCCTGAATCACATCCCGTTTACTGGCGGAGACTTTGGAGCCAGAGACACCTTTTTCAGCCTTCTCCAACACTACACGCCATCTATGCTCCTGGGCAAACTTCCGGCAGGCAATCTTCTGCATGGGAATATCATCGTGATCCACCTGGCCCTTGGTCGACACGCGGTAGGACAAAGCGGCGCGCGGCAAATCCACGGGCAACCGCATTTGCTGGGCAGTAAAATAAGCGTCATCCAGCCACTTCTGATCCGCTTGCGAGATTTCCACTTCCTGACCATGTTGGTCCCAAAAAGTCATTGTTGTTCCTCCCCTATTCACTTAGTTCGGGCTATTTGCTCATACCAACAATACTCAATCAACGGGAGGAAAGCTATCACCAAAACGGAGAAACATACTCTCTACAACTGGTCACAATTTGACAGTTTACCCTCACGGAGTTTTCTCTCTGCGTAGGCATCCATGATCATCGCTTTTATATTTTCTAGGGTTTTATTGTCCTCCTGCGCTGAAAAGATAATGGAAACTGGCATCCCGCAAACTTCGCGTACTATTCTCACCCGCCCATCCGGCAGTTCCTCAATAGATTCTTTCACACTTTTTCCTTTCGCCATTAACTAACCGAGATACCTTTCAAACCATAGAGATAGAGTTGATATCTCAGGTTCATTTCTGTAGCGGTCAGCGTTACATCATGTAATTGTAATATTGCAATAATTTTGCTGAGTTTTCTTTTCCTTCTTGAAAGACGAGATAGTCTCGTAATTGCAATAGTATCAACATCTCCTCTGCGCACAGCCCGGAGCATCGCAAACAGGCCGGGCCGCCAAAAATAATCGGCCTGAGCACATTCGCAGCTTTGGCCTACGATACTGTATCCGTTGCAGATTGCCCATTCACGGAGTTCTACCAGTTGCTGTTCAGCAACGGCACGATGTCCGCTTCCGGTGCGCGCATATAACCAGACACGCGGGAAGAACAGAGCATCTTGTTTCTTGCGCTCCATCTCACACCTCCGAATCGTAATTCGGAAGGGCCATCCAGTGCCGGCCACCCGGCTCAATCCAACCGCTTTTGACGCCGAAGGTGTGAATGCCGTATTGCAGCAGCGAAGCAAGCAGGCCCTCCAGTTCAGGACGGCCGCAATACAGATGATTGGCATCTACCACAATCAGGACGTCTGCTTTACCGTCTGCAGCGGTGCGAAGCAGATCCGTCATGCCAGGGCGCAATGTCAGCGGTTGATCTTCTGTTCCGGCCTGGGCATACAGCTCCTGTACGCAAGGCCAACGCAGTTTGCGAAGTGCTTTACGGCAGATCAGAATCTGCTGCCGCATGGTGAGATCGCTGTTCTTGACTTCCTGAATGAAGCAAATCGCCCTCATGAAAATCAACCTCCTTAGTAAATCGGGGCTCGAAATAACCGGGATTTTTCTTTGATTGTAAAAAGCTCTGGATATCTGTTAGTTTGTCCGAAATTGGCATCCTCGGTAAGGCATCCAGAACGGCCTGATGGTATCGCTTTCCAGGAGCCGCGCGAGGGTCGAGAACAGCAACCACGCAGCTGTCGGTTTCGGTTCGGATGGCACGGCCAAACCCCTGCCGCAGTTTGATCTGCATCTCCGGCACGACTTCGGCCTGGATGTAGTTGTGAAGATTGCTGTACTGCTTCCGCAGGGCTTCTCCCAGCGGGTCAGGTACCTGAAATGGTAGCTTCACGATGATAAGCAATGAAACCATGTCTCCGGGGAAATCCACGCCTTCCCAGCAGGCTCCACTTGCGAACAGGACCGCATTGGGAAGCTGCTTGAAGCGTTCCAGATAGACCTGAGGATTGCGTTGTACTTGCAGCACAGGCACAGGGAACTTATTTTTTAGTTTTTCATAGACACGGCCCATCTGATCATAGGATGTGAATAACACCAACGTGTGTCCGTTTGCGGTGTTGATTAGCTCCTGGATCTGATGAGCCACGCGGTCTTCGTCCTGTTTGTAGGGAGGCTTCGTATGCTGAGGTTCGGGAAAATAGAGTAAACAATTCTCATCGTAGCGGAAAGGGGACAGGATGCGCAGCGTGCGCAATGGGGTTCCGCGATCCAACCCGAGCCGATGTTTTGCATGAGTAAAATCTTCTCCGGTGTCCAGAGTTCCAGAGGTTAGGATGGCTGGTTTCTGCTCCCGCCAGAGTGCATCGTAGACACATTGGGGAAGATCGAAGGACACTGCACACAAATCGGTGGACAATATACCGTTTTCTCGGCGGCATTCCACATAGCGCACAAAAGTTGTATCCCGGCGAAGGAAAAGCGGCAGGAGTTCTTGAATATCATGCAATTTATTGCGTAGAACGAGCGGTGTTTCTTTGTTCTCCAGCTTGAGAATTTCCTCAATAACTCTATTCAAATGCTGCAATGCGGCGGATTGCTCGGTTGTCAGGCAAAGTGATTTTGCCCTTTCCGATTCGTTCTCTGCCGGTGTAAATGCTGTCAGAAATGCCCGGCTCGCTCCACGGAGTTTCTGGGCTCCCAACGTGCAATGGCTGGTTACCAGAATTTTTTCGAAATGAAGCAAGTCTGACGAACGAATCCGCCGGATGTTCATTTGGCGAACTGTTTCCGGCAGTTTATGGGCCTCATCGATGATCAGTGCCTGGTAGTCTTTCAGCAGGGGCTTCCATCCGTTTTGACGGTGAGCTGCGTCTGCCAGTAGGTAGTTGTGATTGCAGACTTGAATGGTAACGGATGCATCGTTGGAATCTTTCAAATACTGCCGGTATCGGCAATCGGAATGTAAGATACAGCTGCGACTACACCGCTCTGGAACACAGATCAAGCGGCGATCATGACGGGAAATCCCTGGCAAAAGATCCAGGTCCAGGCATTGGTTGGCAGCGCGCAAGGCGGTTGCCCTTCTGCGGAAGCGTTCGCCGCGCACACTGATCTGTTTTTGGCGAATCAGCAGACGTTTGTCACAGGCGAAGCGTTCTTTCCCTTTTCGCAGCACAGCACAAATGGGTTTTTGAATATATCCGTTTTGTATTAAAATGTCTGATAAAAACTGAATGTATTCTTTGAGGATGGCGCTCTGCAGCGCGATGCTGGCGGTGGAAATCACCACCGGGCGTTGCATCTGCTGTGGCCTTTGCAGCTGCCACAGCACGCAAGCAACCAGGTAGGCATAAGTCTTTCCCAGTCCCACGCCGGCGTCACACAGTGCAACATCCCGGCCAAACAGGGCGTCCAGCATCGTGTGGCACAGTTGAATCTGGCCTTCGCGTGTGACCATTCCTCTGGCTGGGAAGAACCGTCGAAAGATTTGCTCTACCTGTCGATGAGCTTTCTCATAACCCGTTTCCGGATTTTGCAATTGGATCATCTCCTCGGTTGATGACAAAATAATGCGGCGCAGCGGTTGGTGCACTGCGTCGCACGGGTTCGACATCAACACATGGGGCTGTTGATGTTCAGAAGAAAAGAGAATAACATGCAGAAATGCCATATTTGCAGCTCGCCCCCTGGCAACCGGGAACACGGTTCACTTTCGTTCGGCAAGCCGCTTGCGCAGTTTTCACTGGTGTTCCAAGGGTCTAAGGATTTCAACCCAAGGTCGGCCACCCCGTCTGACGTGCGGGGCAACAGGTGTATCATTATCTCCCTTTACAGATCATGGCGAAGCAGGCTTCACTGCTTTGTCGGTAGAATTGATCGCTCGGTACAATCCGGTGACATCCTTGTCAGGTACTGATTGTATGTCATGGCGCTTCTCTGATTACGCTTCCTGTTCTGGGAACGTGCCTCCGTGTTGAGTATTCAATTATCAAGGTCGGGCATGCTGCCCGCTAGGAGCCAAAATCATGGAGAATGGACTGGACGATAAGACGCTTTTCCTCGGATAAAGATGGTAAAAGTTGCTCAAGGACCTCAATCTGCGATGAGCTGAGCGATTTGCGGACAGGTCTCTTTTTCTCTAACAGATAGATTCCACCATTCTGACCGCGCTCTGTGTAAATATCGCAACGAAGCGATAAGACAGTTATATCTTGGCAAATTGTTTGCCGAGTCACATGAAACCGTTTGGCCAGTTCGCGTGCTTTTACCTTGCCTTTCTGGCGAAGAATCGCCCCCATTTTACTACATATTTGTGGTAAGCCGTTGCTTTGCCGTGATATGGTTTAGTTACAAGAAAGGGTTGGTGCACCCGGGAATCGACCACGACTTGTAATGGCCAACACCGGCGCGCAGTGTTGGTCCATCCGCCATAAACTCCTTTACAAACAAAATCCCATGAAAAAGGAGGATTTATGTGATGAAAACCCTGAGTAAGAAGCTTCTGACTGGCTGCATGGCTTTGGCAATGGCCTGCGCCATGGCAATTCCTACTTTCGCCGCTGAACCGGCAGTATCTCCCCGGGCGGCTTATCCCGACACCACTTATGCGATTCAATCGAACCAAGACGGGCAGTTTCTTTCGGCTGCTTCTGGTACGGCCGTTTTGTCCCGCTCGGTTTCTTATTGGACTCCGCGTAGATACGGCTCCGTCACCAAACTGTTCTATGGCAACAGCTCCGGTTCCTCCGGTATGGTTGCCACCTACAACAAGGGTCCCGTAATTCTCACGAGCGCGTCCACCGAAGACAGTCGGACATCGGTCGACTTCCACTCTTTGGGGGGATCTGTTCACCGCATCTACATGGATCAGAAGGCAGTTTACATCTGCTCCTATCAGGGCGCCGTTCAAACGAAATGGTATGAGGAATCTGCCAACTGGCAGAAATGGACTCTATATGACTGATCCATCAGAGCCATTTCTAAACACCCTTCAATAGCTAGGCGGCAGCTGCTGTTGGATTTCGGCTTTTTGTCCAAGTCAGACAGCAGCTGCCGTCTTTCTTTCCAACTTATCCCATGTATTAGGGCAATCAATGTGTACTGAATAACTGAACAACGTATCCTCAAAAATTAGGACCACCGCCCCTGTGGGTTGAGATGAGCAAAGTCGAACGTGCAAGGAGGTAAATATGAAGAACGCAAAAAATGGAAAGCAGTTCGGGTTTATGATGGCTTGTTTTCTGACGTCAGCAATTTTTCTGACAGCATCCACCATGACAGGGTCTTTTTCTCCGATGGCATACGCCAGCGTGACCTGACAGCGGTCGGCAAGATGGGCGGCGACCATGTTTTTGGCAATGTACCGCGCCATATACGCGCCGCTGCGGTCCACTTTGGTGGCATCCTTGCCGCTGAACGCACCGCCGCCGTGGGGTGCAAATGTACCGTAGCTGTCCACCATGAGCTTGCGCCCGGTCAGACCTGTGTCGGCATCCGGGCCGCCCTGCACAAACTTGCCGCTGGGGTTCAGGATGATTTCCGCGTCATCGGCGGGCATACCGTCAAAGGCCAGCGGGAACACATACTCGTCCAGCAAATCTGCCAGCTTGTCAATATCGGCGTCCTCTTTGTGTTGGACAGAGACGACCACCGTGGCGATGCGCACAGGCGTGTCACCGTTGTATTCCATCGTGACCTGTACCTTGCCGTCCGGACCGATGTCGGGGATAACGCCGGTCATGCGGGAAATTTCCAGCAGCGTCACAAGGCGCTGCGCCGCCACCACAGGCATCGGCAGATATTCGGGCGTTTCGT
>ENA-OUPO01000143-OUPO01000143.1-human-gut-metagenome-genome-assembly--contig:-NODE-143-length-41673-cov-12.3065_pt1 | contig 41673 bp, 46 predicted proteins | sample MGYA00237940_ERZ548809 | MGnify/ENA primary metagenome ERZ548809 (study PRJEB26490, sample SAMN05194695) | human gut metagenome | biome: terrestrial biome; feature: human-associated habitat; material...
GATAAAACGTTTTTTCATTTCAGATTCCTCCATTTTATTAGAGCCGCCAACCTGGCGGCTTTATTTTTTACGCTTCTTTTGCAGCCACGCCAGGCGTGCTGTCTTTTTTATAGTAACCAGTGCGGTTCAAATCTTCGACGTAGCCGATGACCTTACTCTGGCCCTCCTCGTTGAGCTGGTCAAAAGACGTGAGCAGGGCGGACTGCGCGGGGGTAAGATGAACAGAATCGGAAACGGGCGGCGAGAAACTATCCTGATACAGGAAGTTTGGCTCTACATGGAGAACATCAAAAATCTGCACAAGGACATCCCACTTGGGACAGCTGACACCGTTTTCATAGTTGCCGACGGCACTTTTTGTGATGCCGAGTTTTTCGGCCAGTTCGAGCTGCGTAAGCCCGGTCTGCTCACGCGCCTGACGGAGACGGCTGGCAAAGGACATGGGAAACACCTCCTGAAAAATATCGTTCTGAGGTCAGTATATATGTGCCGTCTTGAAAAGTCAAGATAAAAGTACAAGAAATTTGGTCAAAACCTCTTGACGGGACAAGAATCCTGTGCTATTTTAAAGATGTCCAAGAAACTTGTACCTGAAAGGAGCGTATGAAATGAGCGCAACGGACATGATCTACAAGATCATTGATGAAAAGTGTTTGAAGCAATCGGCAGTGGCAAGAGCTGCAGGGTATGACCCGAAAAAGTTCAACGCACTGCTGCGCGGGCGTAAGCGACTGACGTCGGATGACGTTGTGCCGATTTGCAGGGCACTGGGCGTAACGCCGAATGAGCTGTTTGGCATTGATGCTGACCACACCCCGGAGAAGAGCGCATGAACCCTCTCAGTCGCCCCGAGGGCGACAGCTCCCCCGAGAAGGGGAGCTTTGGAGGACGGAAGAAGGTGAAGAAGATGGTGGCGGTTTGCATTGCAGTGGCCTGGATCGGGATGGTGACAGGCACGGTGCTGATGGGACTGACGGCAAAAGAACAGCTGCGCTGGTATGTGTGGTACGCGCTGGCGGTGAGTGTGGCTGCAACAGCAGAAATGCTGCTGATCGCGGAATCAGCGAAATGAGTTGAGATCGGCCTGCATGGCAAAAATGAGTTCTGATTTTGCATCGATCAGTGCCTGAAGCTCAGCTTCAGAAGGCTTTGCGGGACAGGAAAGCAAAGCGGATGTATAGCTGCTGATAGCAGTTTGCAACGGCGTATCAGACAAGACCAGCGCCCGGGAAGAAGCATCGAGCAGTTTTTGCGTGTCCTGCAAATTGAGCGGATAAGAAACAGACGCACAGACAGAGAGAAAATTCTGGTAGGCATCTGTCCGGGCATGAAAAAACAGTTGAGCAGATGATTTTCTATACTCGGCGCGGTTGTTGATGGCTGCTGTGATCCACGGTGCAATCAAAGCGAAAAGCGCGGTGAGTGAAGACAGAACTAAAGTGAGCTGTGTGGTGTCCAAATGAAACACATCCTTTCTTTTTGCTGATTGTAGCACAAAGAAGGGAGACGGAACAAGGAGGTGAAGAAGATGGAAAATAAAAAAGCCCGCATGAAGCGGGCACAGAGAAAAGCGCTTGTGAACTGCGAAGGAAACCGGAGCTTTACTGCAGCATACCGAGATTGCCCGCTGCCAGAAGGGCAGAGCAGGGACAAAACCACTGTATTTGCAGAAGATGACCCGCTGTGCGCCGCGCTGGATGAACTGTGCGCAACACTGAATGACTGGTACGGAACCATGCACAACCCGTGGCAGCGGGAGGACAGGGCATACCGGAAAATGCTGGCAGAGAACTTACGCAGCAAGCTGCGGGAGATCACTGCGGACGAACCGGGTAAGGAATCGTAGCGCGAAAGAGATGGCCGGATGGGAGACGGAACAAGGAGGTGAAGAGGATGGTGGCGGGGTTCATTCTGGAATTTTTGCTGCTGGTGAGCATGGGGCTGATGCTGGCAAGCTGCGTTGAAAAGAGCTGGAACATGGCGATGATCGCTTATGTGCTGTGCGCTCTGGCAGCGGTCATTATTTCAGCTTTATGGTTCGCAGCGCTGACAACTCCTGCTGCATAGCGATCTGGGCGGAGACCTGCGCATGGGTGAGCCGGGTGACAGACGGATCCGAACGGTCGTGCGCAAGTTCGACAAGAGCCTGACCGTAAAGGCTGAGAGCCTCGCGGGAAGGTTCGGTGCAATAGAGCACAGCGCAAGACAGGGCGCTGTTGAGAAGCAGAGAGTTTTCGGCGGAAGGGTCGGCACGGAAGGCCGCAGCGGCCGCCATGAATTTTGCAAAAGCGTCGGACTGGGCGCTGAAGTAAAGCTTGGAGGCTTCCAGCCGATAAGCTGCACGGCTGTTGAAACGCGCTGCGAGCCATGTGATGACCACGTTGAGCAGGGCGGCAAGGCAGGAGACCAGAGCGGTGATCGAAGTGATAGCGGCGATGGTCTGAGAATCAAAGGAAAACAAGCAAAACACATCCTTTCTTTTTGCTGATTGTAGCACAAAGAAGGGAGACAGAACAAGGAGCGTATGAAGATGGAACGATACATGATCCTGATCCGAGCAGACGGCACGGGCCGCCTGATCCGGTGCGACGACGGAGACACCTGCAAGCTGGAGACGCTCCAGCAGCTGGTGGGCGGGCTGATCGAGACGGCAGACAGCTGCCTAGAACCAGGCTGGGCCCGGGAGCCGGTGGACAGCATCAAGCTGATCGTGAACGAGGAAGGCCTGCTGCAGGAGCTGCCGATAAACTGGAAGGCGATGGAGCTGTACCAGTACGGCTATATGAGCGGCATCGTGGGCACAGCAGTGCTGGCGGCTGCACGCGGGGATGAGCTGATCGGCTTTGCAAAGCCGGTGTGCGAGACCATCTGCGCAGAGTGGGACATCGGGCTGGGAGGTGACGACGCGTGATGACGCGCAGGCAGACGGGCAGCTTCCAGCAGATCCCGTTCTGGCGGTTGCGGGCGCGGTTCCGCACCTGCGGATACCGGGACAAGGAAGTGGCGGCGGGCGTCGGGATGTCGGCGTATGCACTCTCCAGCCGGTTGAACGGCCGCCAGCGGTGGCAGAGTGACGAGATCGAGGCGGTGTGTGAGCTGCTGGAGATCGGGCAGGAAGAGATCGGGGAGCTGTTCTTCCCGGAGGTAGAGCAAAACAAAAAGCCCGCCGGTGCTGAGAACACCGGCGGGCTCCGAGTGAAAGCGATCTGACAAGAGCCGCTATCACCAGAAGTATAACGCAAACGGAGGTATTTTGCAATGAAAATCAAATCGACAGTATGGCACTGGATGGCGGCTGGGAGCCTTTGCGCCGGACTGCTGTGCGGCATGGGGCTGGAGGGCAACGCCCAGGTGGGCGCACCCATCACGGACGGGCAGTTTGTGACGGCCATGGTGCTGGTGCTGGCGGCAGGGCTCTTCATGCGGCTGGGCTTTGCGGCCCAGGAGCAGGAGGAAAAGGCCGGACACCGGGCGCACCGGCAGCCGGAGAACACCGTGAAAGCCGGAAAGCGGAAGGTGGGGTGAGCAGGATGCGTTACCGTGTGCACATTGAGATGAGCCGGGACGGCTACCCGCTGCGGCTGCAGACGGCCTTGCTGGTGGGCGGCAGCAGCCAGGGCGTGGCCAAAGCCAGAGCGCTGGAGCTGGCACGGGAGCAGCACCCGGAGTGCGACGACTTCCGGGTGTACCATGTGGAGGAGCTTGGCAAATGCAAAAAGACACTGTAAAGACGTCGGTGGTGACACTGCTGGCAGCCGTGCACTATCACAAAGAAGAAATCGTACGGGACACGCGGGACGCGCTGAAAGCGGTAGAGGAGCTGCCCGGCGGGGAGCAGGAAGCTGCCGTGAAGGGCCTGTGCGAAAAGCTGGAAGAGGCAAAAGCACTGGTGTTTGCCTGGGCGAACGACCACGGGGAACCGTGAAGAGAAAAGGAGCAGAGCATGGAAGGAAATATCGAGATCACCATAAAGACGGTGCCCGGCGGGCGCGTGCTGACCAACGTCAATGGCAAAAAATGCAGCGAGAAAGATGTTTTGGAGGTGCTGACGGCGAGCTTTTGCGCGACGGTAGCAGACTGCATGAAGAAGGTGCCGCAGCGGATGCGCCGGCAGCGCTGCAAGGAGTTTGGGCAGATGATGGAGAATATGCTGCTGGCTATGATGAACGGCGGGGCGCGTGTGGCACAGCGGTTTGAAGGCCGGGATGCGGAGTTTATCAAGGAGCTGATGAAGCGGCAGGGAGAGGTACAGGACCAATGACACGGGAGGAGTACGAGCAGAAGCTGGACGCGGCGCTGGAAGAGCTGGACTGGCACGACCCGCGCAGCAGGGAGAGCGACGCACACAAGGTGCTGGAGGCTGCCTCGGTGGACAAGAGCCTGAGCCTGGACGAGTGGATGCAGCTGTATGAGAGATACCGGAAGGCGGTGAAAAAGCTGTGAGCAAAAGCAAGTTGAGCCTGGAGGACAGCATCACGCTGGCGCAGAACAACGCCATTGATTTTACCCACGCATGCGTGACCATTGCCCTGAACGAAAAATTTGGCATTGGCAAAGAACGGCAGAAAAAAGTGAACGCGGTGCGGGACGAAGTGAACGGCAAGGTGCTGGAGATTATGACGAGACCGGCAAGCCGGAAGCACGAGCCGCTGCGGAAAGCGGAAGCCTGGATGCACAGCCAGCTGCCGGAGGGCACGGTGTGGGAGCTGCACATCCCGATGGCCAAAGGCCGGGCAAGATCGCACAAAGAGTGGAAGATGCAGGGAGCCGTGGACAGCGCGGCCACGCTGGAGTGGCGGGTGTGCGCCATTGCCTGTGCCCAGGTGCTGGGGTTTGGTGCGGAGCGGCTGAACCGCCTGCACGAAGAAGTGCTGGCGAATTACCGGCAGCTGAACCAGTGGGTGCTGGAGGAAGGTGTGGACGTGGCCATGGAGTGGTTCCGGCGGTCGTGCACCAGCGCGTACAAGACTGACGTAGAGGTGCTGGACCGGCCGGATCAGAAAGAGATCTGGGGCTACCGGATGCATGAGGAGCAGGCCATGCGGGAGATGCGCACCCGGCAGGTGCGGAACGAGGTGCGACGGATGTGCGCGCCGAAAGCGCTGCCGCTGGCACCGGCCGAGGTGGAAAAGCGCATCCAGACCGCGCTGCAGTACGGCACACCGGACAGCTGGCAAAGGAGACGGACGAGATGACACTGACGGAAGCAATGCAGTACCGGGGCCTGACGGCGTGGAAGCTGGCGGAGCGGACGGGTGTGAAAACGCAGACGGCGAAGAAGTGGACGGAGCCCGGCGGGACACGGAAAATCACGGTGGAGCGGCTGCGGCAGATCACGGAGATCCTGGACGGCGGGGCGCTGATCACCGAGGACGGCGTGGAGTTTGAACTGTACGGAGGAAAAGTATGAGCAAGGACAAGAGAAAGATCACGCGCAAGCGGTTTTGCAAGCTGCTGGCAGCAAAAATCGGCTCGCAGGTACCGGAGGTGCGGGACTTTGCTGCATGCTGCGTCGGGTTTGAGCAGTACAAGAACCAGCAGATGCGAGAGATGGGCGGCCCGGAAGCCCGGCGGAAAGCGGAGCAGGTATTCGGGCGGCTGTGCTGGAAGGATGCGTGGGAAGAGCTGCGAGAGGTGCGGGACAGATGAAGTACATCTACAGCCTGTACGACGCAAAGACCGGGGAGCTGGCCTACAAAGGCAAGGCGGGACAGCTGGTAGCGGATGGCGTTTTTACACGGAGCGATGACGTGAGCCGCCTGTGGGCCAAGCAGCACCTGAAGGGCATCCGGGCCAGGAAGTGGAAGGTGGAGCGGGAAGAGATCCAGCCGGTGGCGAAAAAGATAGCGCCGCCCGGCGGGACGACCCGGAAGGTGTGGGTGTACCGGATGACGGACGCCTACGGCCGGGTGGTGTGCGAAGGCACCGCGGTGGAGCTGGTGGAAAAAGGCTTTTTTATCCGGGCAGAGGACGCACCGAATGCCCACCGGGCCGGGCACAATAAGCGCTTGGGCGTGACGTGTGTGGAGCGCCGGAAAGAGGAGCGGCCGATCCGGATCCCGAAAGGAGCGGACCGGAAGAAGCGGGAAGGCTTTTCGGAGCTGAAGAACGTGAGTGCGAAAGAGCCGGAAAAGACGGAGATGGACGCGCTGCAGGAAGATGTACATGCGCTGTGCCGCTACAATGCGGCGGCACGGAAATGGGGCCGCAAAGAGCTGAGCTACGGCTACTGGGCGGCGGCCGGGAAACCGGAGGTGCCGGTATGACCGAGTGGTGCTGCAAGCCGGACTGCCCAGGGAGATCCCCGGCGTGCCATGACCAGTGCGAAAAGTACCGGGAGTGGAAAGGACGGCTGAAAACCGAGAAGGAGTACACCAAAAACGAAATCTACCGGGACAAGGTGAACCGGGGCGATTACGAAAAAGAAGGCTGGATGGCCCACAAGGGACAGCGGAGCAGAAGAAGAAAATGAACAGGAAAAGCCCTCCGGCAATTACGCCGGAGGGCTTTGGCGACGGGACGGGCATAAAGTTTGCCGGGTGCTGCCAGACGCTGGCGGCAGGCGGGAGCCTTTATCAAAGTATATAATATACCTTTTATTTTTATAAGCGTCCGGGCGGGCGCTTGAGGGAGCTTGTATACCCATTATTTCTACGACGGTGGGAACCGAAAAAAAGAAAAGGACAAGGGCGCTGCCCGAAAGAAGAGGTGAGCCATGAAGAGCTGGATCCGGGAGAAAAAGTACGAGTGCGGAGAGTACAGGACCGTGGGCATCTATGCGGTGACGGATCAGGAGCACCGGCAGCGGGGCAGGAAGCACAAGGAGAGCAGCCGGGGCCAGAAGGCACGCAATAAAAACGCCAGCATGCGCAGATACCAGCGCAAGGTGCTGGCGAACTTTGACAAGGACGGCTTTTATGTGACCGGGACCTACGAGGATGCATACCGGCCGGAGAGCTTTGAGGACTGCGTGCAGGACGTGCGGAACTATGTGCGGCGGGTAAAGGCGGCGGTGATCCGGCGGTTCGGGGAGCAGAGAGCCAGGCAGCTGAAGCTGAGCCTGCACGCGGTGCGGAACGGAGAGAAAGGGAAACTGCACATGCACGGCTTTGCCGAGTGCAAGGGCCTAACGGCGGCCGAGCGGAGGGAATTCCGCCAGATGCTGGAAGAGCTGTGGCGGCGGCGGGTGCCGGGCACGGGAGAGTATGAGCCGCTGGGGACCTGCAACGCGGACCGGATCGACATGAAAAAGATCCTGGGCATAGACGGGGATGGCAAAAACGGCACGGTAGGGTACATCTACGGCCACAGTGAGCGCCGGTGCGTGGAGACGCGGAACCTGACGCTGCCGGAAGTGCTGCGGGCGGCCGACACCAAGTGGAGCCGGAGACAGCTGCGGCAGGGGTGCAGCGAGCACGCCGAGGATGCAGCCTGGTGGGAGCAGCGCTTCCCGGGCTGGGAGGTGGTGCAGGTGATGGTCTACGACCCGCAGCAGCTGTACGAGACCGACCGACCACGGCCAGACGGCTGGGAGAGCACCGACCCGCAGGCGTATCTGATCCTGCGGAGGCGGGAGTTTGCGAAAGTTCGCACCTGACAGATAAAAAATTTTAATTATATTTACATATTGCGCGAGAAACGCGGAGAAACGCTGAATTTGCGCGCAAATCAGCGCAAAAGCGCGCGGAAAGGCGGGGCACGGGTGACAAAACAGCAGAAAAAGGACGTGCGGCGGGGACTGCGGCGGTATGGCCGGGCGATGGAAGCGGCCGAAGGCACCCCGGACGAGCTGACGCAGGCCTGGGGCAGGGCGATCGGGCAGGCGCTGGACTACTATGCCGAGGCAGACCCGGTGTGCGCGGAGCTTTTGCGGCTGCGATACCTTGCGGGGAGAAGCGAGTGGGATGTGGTGGGCGAACTGCATGTAGGACGGACAACCTACTACCGCAAGGAGCTGGAAGCGCTTTCCACCGTGGCAGTATATGCAGCGCGGGCAGGGCTGATCTGACCCGCCCTTGCAAAAACAGGCTGGATGCTGAAGCACCCGGCCTTTTCGGCGTGAAGAAAAAAGTACGCAGTTTTTGTTTTGGGAGAAGGGCGGTAGACTGATAACAACAGCACGGAAAGGAGAGTCGGAGATGGCACAGCGGAAATACTGCAAAAACACAGTGCCGGGCCGACAGGGCCGGGGCAAAAAGTACCCGGCGGCCGTGCGTGCCGAGGTGGTGATGGCCATGATCGGCGAAAACTCCATCTGCGCGGTGGCGCGGAAGTACGGCGTGCCGGAAAGCACCATCCGCAGCTGGATGGCGGAAGAGGCAGGCAAGCCTGACGGCGTGTTTGCCAGGGCGAGAGCCGAGGCGGCGCGGGAGATCGCGGCGCGGGCAGCTCTGGGTGCAAAGGCGCAGGTGGCCTACCTGCAGCAGCGGGCAGCCGAGAACCAGCGGGCGGCCGAGGTGGCGGACAAGCTGCACCGGCGGCTGGACGAGGATGCCAGAGCACGGAGTTACGAGGTTGGCGTGCAGCTCAAGAGCGAGGCGGAGACACTGCAGGATGCGGCGGAGACCGGCCTTGTGGTGTACAGTGCGCCGGGAAGCTACGACAGGGCACTGGATGACAAGGAGCGCGAGGCGCTGGAAAAGCAGCTGGAGCGGTACGAGGGCCGGAAGATGACCGACCGGGACGCGGCGAACGTTGCGGCGGTGCTGCTGACGGCAGCGGCCAGCGCAGCACAGCTTGCGCCGAGGGACGAGACCGACAGCAGCCAGAGCGCCCCGGCGGTGCTGGTGGAACCGAAGAGCAGCGAGGCAGAGACCGAGGTGGTACTGGACGGAACGGTTTAAAGGCAGACCCATCGTATGGCGGCCGCAGCCGAGACAGGCGGCCTTTATGGCCCGCAGCGAGGACGAGGCACTGTACGGCGGCGCGGCGGGCGGCGGGAAGAGCGACGCGCTGGTGATCGAGGCGCTGCGGCAGGTGGAGATCCCACACTACCGGGCACTGATCCTGCGCAAGACCTACCCGCAGCTGAGTGAGCTGATCGACAAGACCATGCGCTATTACAGGCCGGTGTTCCCGAAAGCAAAATACAACAGCTCCAGCCACACATGGACATTCCCCAGCGGGGCAAAGATCACCTTTGGCTCCATGTTCCGGGCACAGGACAAATACAACTATCAGGGCAAAGCCTTTGATTTTATCGGGGTGGACGAGCTGACCCACTTTACCTGGGAAGAGTACAGCTATGTGATGAGCCGCAACCGCCCCACCGGGCCGGGCACGCAGGTGTACATCCGGGCCACGGCAAACCCCGGCGGCATCGGGCACGGATGGGTGAAGGCGCGGTTCATCACACCGGCACCGCCGGGCACCCGGATGGTGCAGCTGGTGGACGTGAAGAAGCCGGACGGTACCTGCGAAAAGCTGCGGCGCACCCGCATTTTTATTCCCAGCACGGTGTTCGACAACAAGAAGCTACTGGAAAACGACCCGGGCTACCTGGGCACGCTGGCCAGCCTGCCGGAGGCGGACAGGAATGCGCTGCTGTACGGAGACTGGGACAGCTTTTCCGGCCAGGTGTTCACCGAGTGGCGCAATGACCCGGCACACTACGACGATCAGCGATGGACACACGTTATCAAACCGTTCCGCATCCCGGCGCACTGGAAGATCTGGCGCGGGTATGACTTTGGCTACGCAAAGCCGTTCTCGGTGGGATGGTACGCGGCGGACGAGGAAGGACGGCTGTACCGCATCCGGGAACTGTACGGCTGCACCGGTACGCCCAACGAGGGCACGAAGGTGAACCCGGTGGAGCAGGCGCGGATGATAAGGGAAGCGGAAGAAAACGACCCGAACCTGAAGGGTAGGCACATCAACGGCGTGGCCGACCCGGCCATTTTTAACGAGAGCCAGGGCGAGAGCATTGCGCAGATGCAGGAAAAGCACCCGAACTACATCTTCTGGACACCGGGCGACCACACGCGGCTGGCGGGCAAGATGCAGTTCCACTACCGGCTGGCCTTTGATGCGGAGGGCCGGCCGATGTTCCAGGTGTTCGACACCTGCAGACACTTCATCCGCACCATCCCGAACCTGGTATATGACGAGAGCAACGTGGAGGACATTGACACCACACAGGAGGATCACATCTACGACGAGTGCCGGTATGTGCTGATGGAGAACCCCATCAGCCCGCGCAAGACCGAGCAGGTGCCGGTGCTGCAGGATGACCCGCTGGACATGGACGTGCGCAAGAGCCCCACGCGGGTGATGAGAGTGTAAGCCGGAAAGGAGAATGGCATGGCGAAAAAGAACGACCTGGCGCAGCAGCCGGGCGGCGGGATGCCGCAGGACGAAAAACGCATGATGCAGGCGGCACAGCTGGCTGCCATGATGGCGCAGGGGATGCAGCAGACGCGGCAGCCTGAGCCGCGGCGGGAAGCGGAAGCTGCACCGGGCACCGGGAGCGCTGCGGGGCAGCAGATCAGTGCGGGAGAACCGGCGGCAGGCAGGACGGAGAACCCCATGGTGCAGATGCTGCAGAGCCTGACAGGACAGACTGGCGGGCAGACGGGACAGCCGGAAGGAACGTACTTTACGGCAGCGGCGGAACCGGCCATCGGAGAGGATGAGATACGGCGAGCCAATGACCTGCTGCAGAAGTACAAGGCAGGCAAGGCCGCGCTGGACAAGCGGATCGTGGACAACGAGCTGTGGTTCCGCATGGGGCACTGGAAGAACTACAAGAACAAGATGATGGAAGGCAAGCCGAAGCCTTCCAGCGGGTGGCTGTTCAACAGCATTGCCAACAAGCACGCCGATGCCATGGACAATTACCCGGAACCGAACGTGCTGCCGAGGGCGGCAGATGACGAGCAGACGGCAAAGGTGCTCTCAAAGATCCTGCCCACGGTGCTGGAGCAGTGCGACTACGAGACAGCCTACAGCGACACCTGGTGGCGCAAGCTCAAGACCGGCACCGGCGTGAAGGGCGTGTTCTGGGATCCGATGCTGCGAGGGGGCCTGGGCGACATCAGCATCCGGAGCGTGAATGTGCTGATGCTGTACTGGGAGCCGGGCGTGGAGGACATCCAGGACAGCCCGAACCTGTTCAGCCTGAGCCTGGCGAACAACGACCGGTTGGAGGGGCAGTACCCGCAGCTGAAGGGGCATACCGGAAGCAGCCTGGACGTGGCAAAGTACATCCATGACGACAGCGTGGACACCAGCGACAAGAGCGTGGTGGTGGACTGGTACTACAAAAAGGCCCTGTCCGGCGGGCAGACGGTGCTGCACTACTGCAAGTTCTGCAACGGGGTGGTGCTGTATGCCAGTGAGAACGACCCGGCAATGGCAGACCGGGGCTTTTACGACCACGGGAAATACCCCTTTGTGTTCGACCCGCTGTTCCGGGAAGAGGACAGCCCGGCGGGCTTTGGGTACATCGACGTGATGAAGGACACCCAGACCGCCATTGATGAGATGAACCACGCCATGGACGAGAACGTGAAGCTGGCCGCGAAGCAGCGGTATGTGCTGAGCGACACGGCAGGCGTGAACGAGGAAGAGCTGGCAGACTTTGGCCGGGACATCGTGCATGTGGTGGGACGGCTGACGGATGACAACTTCCGGCCACTGCAGGTGAGCGGGCTGCAGGGCAACCTGATCACCTACCGGGATGACCGGGTGAGCGAGCTGAAGGAGATCAGCGGAAACCGGGACGTGAGCCAGGGCGGAACCACCAGCGGCCTGACGGCGGCCAGCGCCATTGCGGCGCTGCAGGAAGCGGGCAGCAAACTGAGCCGCGACATGCTGAAGAGCGCATACCGGGCCTTTGCAAAAGAGTGCTACCTGGTGATCGAGCTGATGCGGCAGTTTTACGACGAGCAGCGGGTGTACCGAATCACCGGCGAAAGCGGCGGCACGGAGTATGTGCAGTTTTCCAACGCGGCGCTGCAGCCGCAGCCCGGCGGCATGGTGGGCGGCGTGGAGCTGGGCGACCATGAGCCGGTGTTCGACGTTACGGTGACGGCGGCCAAGAAGAGCACCTTCAGCCGCCTTAGTCAGAACGAGACGGCGAAGGAGTGCTACCAACTGGGGTTCTTTGCGCCGGCGAACGCGGACGCGGCGCTGGCGGCGCTGGACATGATGGACTTTGAAGGCATCGAAAAGGTGCGGGAGCGGGTGAGCCAGAACGGCACGCTGTACCAGCAATTGCAGCAGATGGCCCAGCAGTTGCAGAAGATGGCGGCGATCATCGACCAGCAGAACGGCACCAACGTGAGTGCGGCGGCCAGCGCGGCCGGGCAGGCGGCAGCAGGCAGCGGGGGCGGAAGCGGAGGAAAGACCGCAGCGGCCAGCATTCTGAACAGCCTGGGCGGCGTGGTGGGCGACAGAAGCGGGAGCCTTTCCAGCCAGGCGGCGAAGCGGGCCATGGATGTGAACAACCCGAACAAGGAATAAGGCTGCCATGAGCAGCATGATGTGCGCTGCGGCGCAATAAAAGAACGGAGGAAAACCGGATGATCAAAGCAACGGTAATGCGGACGATGTGGAATGCGGGCAGGACGCAATACACAGTGAAAGCAGAAGGCCACGCGGGCGCAGGCAAGTACGGCAGCGACATTGTGTGCGCGGCCGTGAGCGTGCTGATGCAGACGCTGGCAAACGAGGTGGAGGAAGCTGCACGGGCCGGGGCGCTGACACTGGGTGTTGTGGACCATGGCGACGGATGGATGAAGGTGGAAGTGACGCCGACCGACAGCATCTGCAATACGATGGAAGCCTGGGTGGAGTTTGTACAGGACGGACTGGACGCCATCGCCCAGAGCTACCCGGACAATGTGCAGCTGGAGATGCACACGGTCTATGCAGACACGGACGCGCCGGACGAGGAAGAAGCACTGAACGTGGCAGACGGAAAGCTGAATTTGCAGTTGTTTGCAGAGGGCGCTGCCGCTTCCGGTTCTGCGGCGGCGGGCGGCGATGCTGCAGGAGAGGGCACGGCGGAGATCACCGGGCCGGAACTGCGGCCGGCACAGGAGCGGCTTGCAAAGCGCTCAAGGCCGGGCAAGACGGCGAAGGCTGCAGGAAACGCCATCTCACCGGCCATGTCCGCCGAGGGAGGCGCGGACGCCGGAGCTCCCCAAAATGGGGAGCCGAGTGCAGAGGAAACGACCGGCGAAGTACAGCAGCAGGAAGAGCCGAAGCAGGCAGACCCGGCCCAAAAGCGCAGGGCCTTTGGCCAGCTGATGCAGGGCGAGTATGCAGCGGAGTTTGAAGAGGCCATGCAGCGTGCGGCACAGCTGGCGGTGCAGAGCGTGCAGGAGAACCCTGCTGTGAAAGGGCTGCTGGAGGCGCTGGGCGAGGCATACGGCATCGACGCCGGGAACGCTGAAAACCTTGAAGCCCTGACCGAGGCCGTGAAGAGCGGCAAGGTGAAGAACGACGAGTACTACGAGACCCTGGCGGCGGAGCGCGGCATCAGCGTGAAGACCGCACGGGAGCTGGACAAGATGGAAGGCGAGCTGCAGCGGGCCAATGCCGAGAAACAGCGGGCCGAACAGATGCGGCTGGCAGCAGAGCACCAGCAGCGGGCAGCGGCCGTGCGGGCACAGTGGGAAGCGGAAGCAGCACAGCTGAAGGAAAAGTACCCGGCCTTTGAGCTGGACGAGGTGCTGAACAACCCCAGCGTGGCGGACATGATCCGGCGCGGCATCGGGCTGGAAGCGGCATACCGGGCGGCCTACTTTGACCAGCTGATGACCGAGAGCACAGCCCGCACCGCAAAACAGGTGGAGCAGGGTGTGGCGGCCCGGATCCAGCAGCGGGCACAGCGGCCGGCAGAGAACGGCGCGCACCCCGGCGCTGCCGCAGAGACCAAGGTGGATGTGGCCCACATGACGGCAAAGCAGCGGGCAGAGCTGGCAAAGCGGGCACGGCGGGGAGAGAGAATCGTGCTGTGAGAGATTTCCCACGCAGAGGGCGTGAGAAGATAAAAACCTTGAAGGAGGACAAACAGATGAGCAAAAAGAGACTGGATCTGCAGATGTTTGCGGACGCTTCCGCACAGCTGCAGAACACCACCGCAACCGGCGGCATGACCGCTGAGATGAAGACCTACTACGAGAAGACCCTGCTGGATCTGGCAGAGCCTGCACTGGTGCATGACCAGTTCGGCGACAGCTACCCGATCCCGGCGAACAACGGCAAGACCATCGAGTTCCGCAAGTATGAGGCACTGCCGAAGGCGACCACCCCGCTGACCGAAGGCGTGACCCCGGCGGGCCAGGCGCTGACCGTGAGCACCATCACGGCAGAGGTACACCAGTACGGCGGCTGGGCTCCCCTGACCGACATGCTGGATTTGACCGCCATCGACAACAACGTGGTGCAGGCCACGAACGTACTGGCAAGCCAGGCGGGCCGCACCATGGACACCATCGTGCGCGACATCCTGGCGGGCGGCACCAACGTGATCTATGCGCCCAAGGTGGCGGACGGCGTGGAGACCGCCGTGGCCAGCCGCGCAGGCCTGGACAAGACCGCGCAGCTGACCGTGGATCTGATCGACCAGGCGGTGGCCCTGCTGCAGAGCCAGAACGCAGACCCCATCGGCGACAGCTATGTGGCCATCGTGCACCCGTACACCAGCTACGACATCCGCAAGGACCCGAACTGGATCGAGGCGCACAAGTACGCAGCCCCGGAGGAGATCTTCAACGGCGAGATCGGCAAGATCAACAACGTACGCTTTGTGGTGTCCAGCGAAGCAAAAATCTGGAAGGGCACCGGCTGCCCCACCGGCCTTGCCGTATTCGGCACCCTGGTGCTGGGTGCCCACGCCTACGCCACCACCGAGCTGGAGGGCGGCGGCCTGCAGCACATCGTGAAGCAGCTGGGCTACGGCGATGACCCGCTGAACCAGCGCGCATCTGTGGGCTGGAAGGCTGTGAAGACCGCAGAGCGCCTGAGTGAGCAGTACATGGTGCGCATTGAGAGCTGCAGTGCACGCTACAGCGCAAGCGCACTGGCAAACTAAGGAAACGGAAGGAGAACGGACATGGCAGTGAAGAAACAGAACACCGCGCAGGAGGCTGAGGCCGTACAGGCTGAGCCGACCGAGGAGAAGGACACCGTGGTGATCCGGCTGTTCAAGGATAACCAGCGCTACAAGGCACCGGTATTCGTGGGTGTGAACGGCGTGACCTACCTTGTACAGCGCGGCGTGGACGTGGAGGTGCCGAAGGCGGTGGCCGAGGTGCTGGAGCACAGCGAGGAGATGGACAACGCGGCCATGGCAAAGATCACGGCAGCGGAGAACGCAACGGCGCAGGCGGCACAGCGCGTGTGAGCATGACAGAATGAGAGACCCCGGTACAGCGGCACATGGCTGTGCCGGGGCCTTTTGATTTGGAAGGAGAAGATGACGAGATGACGGCGGGACAGGCCATGGAGCAGGCCGACGAGATGCGGCCGAACAACGAGTTTTCGGACAGTCTGAAACAGAACTGGCTGCGGCAGTGCGACAGCCGCCTGCGCGGGAGCGTGGTGGAGCGCAGCGAGACGGTGGACTTTGACGACGTGGGCGCGGACACGGCATGGAACGACGGCCTTGCCTACGACACCGAGCTGCTGGCACCGGAGCAGTACAGCCCGCTGTATGTGCACTGGCTGTGTGCACAGATGGATCTCGCCCTGGGCGAGGTGGCACGGGCGGCCAACGAGATGCAGCTGTACAGCGACTATGTGCAGGAGTTTGCCGCATGGATGCGCAGGCGCTATGTCCCGGCGGGCGGTGTGCAGTGGAGGTACTGAGATGACGGACGGGCGGAACCTGAACATTTTGCAGAGCGGGCGGCAGATGCTGCGGGCCTTTGGCGGGGTGAACGAGACCTACGGGTGCAGCGAGGCGGAGCTGAGCAGCAGCCTGAATTTTTCCGGCCGGGGGTACCCGGCTTTGCAGACGCGGGCGACCCGCAAAAAAGTGCGGGAGGTACAGGACGTGAACGGCATGTACCACCTGAACGGGCTTTTGATCTGCAAGGGAACCACGCTGGAATATACCCCGGACAGCACCGACGCGCGGGAAGGCGCGGTGGTGCTGAAAGGTGCCGTGACGGATAACGAAAAGACCATGACCGGCATGGGAACGAAGATCCTGATCTGGCCGGACAAGAAGGCCTTTGACATCAGCACCGGAAAGCTGGAAGACCTGGCAGCGAAGTGGGCGCTTGGGGATGAAAGTATGACCGTGACCCCGTGCGACGGCGAAGGAAAGACCTACACCCCGGACAGCGTGGGCACCGAGGAACCGGGCAGCCCGGCAGACGGACAGTTGTTTTTGAAGGGCAGCACGGAGGAGCCTTACGGCGCGGGCAGCGTGCTGCTGAAGTACAGCGCAAAGAACAAGAAGTGGACGGAGATCCTTTTACAGAGCCTGCGGCTGCACTGCCCCGGCCTTGGCAGCGTGCTGAAGGAAGGCGACACGGTGACCCTGAGCGGGATGCCGGGCGCGGTGTGCGACGCACTGGCAGTGGGGCTGAACGGCGAGGTGAGCATCGGGACACTGGACGGGGACGACATGGTGGTAACGCTGGTGCCGCAGGAGGACAGCAGCCGGTACTATGGCAGCTGGACGGTGACGGCCACGGGCATGAACTGGAACAGCGCCGACGGAAAGGTGACCGAAAATGAATCGGCCACAGCGCCGGTGACGGCACAGCGGCGGGTGCCGGATCTGGACTTTGTGACGGAGCAGGGCAACCGGGTGTGGGGCTGCAGCAAAAGCGAGAACAGCATTTACGCCTGCGCCCTGGGCGACCCCACCAACTGGTACAGCTACCGGGGCATTGCCTCGGACAGTTACGCGGTGAGCGTGGGCAGCGACGGGGCATTTACCGGCGCGGCCAGCTGCCTGGGATATGTGCTGTTTTTCAAAGAACAGTGCATCCACAAGCTGTACGGCTCGAAGCCAAGCGACTACCAGATGAGCAGCGTGCGGTGCCGGGGCGTGGCGGCAAATGCGGCGCAGAGCCTTTGCGTGATCGCGGAGACGCTGTACTACCTCTCGCCGGACGGGGTGATGGCGTGGAGCGGAAGCCTGCCCACGAAGGTGAGCAGCGCACTGGACACCGGAAAGCTGACGGCGGTTGACAAGGCCGTGGGCGGACAGCTGGACGAGCGGTATTACCTGTACCTGCACCGGAAAACGGACGGCGGAAGCGGGCGGCTGCTGGTGTATGACACCGAGCGGGGCCTGTGGCAGGAGGAAAGCGCGGCAGGCACCGGCATGGTGAGCACCGGGCGGCAGCTGTATCTGTGGGACGGCAATGCCCTGTGGGCGGCAGACCCGGACCGGGAGGCGGCCGGAGACACGGAGACGGCGCTGAAATTTGAAGCGGTGACCGGAGACATCGGCCTTGCCGTGCCGGATGACAAATACATCAGCCGGGTGACGCTGCGGGTGGATGCCCTGGCGCACACGGTGCTGACCGTGGCGGCCAGCTACGACGGCGGGGACTGGGAAACGGTGAGCAGCTGCGCGGTGACGAAAGACCACCAGCGGGTGAACCTGCCCTTTGTGCCAAGGCGGCACGACACCATGCGGCTGAAATTTGCAGGCACCGGGCAGATGGCGCTGCGAAGCATGGCCTTTACCTTTGCAGATGCTGCAGGGGCAAGGGTGAGCGGCGCGGTGCCGAGACGATGAAAGGAGAAGACAATGGCAAGCATTGCGGGACTGGCGGGCATCGGCCTGCCGAGCTTCAGCGACCAGATGCCGGAGGCGGACGCGCGGGCGCTGACGAACTACCTGTACCAGCTGAACGAGCAGCTGACCTATGTGCTGACCAACCTTAGCAGCGAGAACATGAGCGAGGATTATCTGAGCGGAAAGGAGAGCTGAAGATGAGCAGACTGAGCAACGCGCGGAGCGAGCTGGAGCGCTTTGAACAGACGAAACCGGCCGACTACCAGAGCAAGTACAAGGGCCAGATCGACAACGTGATGGGCAAGCTGGATGATCTGGGCGGTTACGACTATGACCCGGCGGCCGATACGGCATACCAGCAGTACAAGAGCGAGTACACCCAGAAGGCGAAGCTGGCGAACCAGAACGCGCAGGCCAATGCCAGCGCACTGACCGGCGGGTACGGCTCCAGCTACGGCACCCAGGCGGGCCAGAAGGCCTATGCGGCCACCATGAGCGACCTGGACAACGTGCTGGACAGCCTGACGAGCCAGAGCCGCAGCGAGTACAACACGAAAAAGAGCGGGCTGCAGCAGCAGCTGAGCGGCCTGCAGGAGGCCGAGCAGAATGACTACAACAAGTACCAGAAAGACCTGTCGAACTGGTACAACGACCTGAGCTACAGGCAGAACGAGTACAACAACGCCTATGCACAGCGGCAGCAGAACGTGAGCAGCACCCTGAACGGGCTGTTCAGCATGCTGGGCTTTGCGGCGCAGATCCTGCCGTTTTTCTTTATCTGAGAATGGAGCTCTCTCAAACGCAGCTCCGGATTTTGCCGGAGCTGCGTTTGAGGAAAGGAGAATAAAATGGGGACCATCAAGAGACTGAACGACCAGCAGAAACAGCAGGCACAGGCGGAAGCGGCCATGCCGGGGGCGTATGAGAACCGCTACGACGAAGGGATCCAGAACGCGCTGGCGGGAATGGACAGTGCCAACAGCGCGGGCCTTGGCTACGACAGCCAGAACGGCACCTACCGGGGCGCCCTGAGCCGCCTTTTTGGCAATGCAGGCGCCGGGGCCAGCGCGGCAGAAGAGGTGGCAAACGGCCTTTCGGCCGGGTACGGCGCAAACTGGGCCAAGAGCGCAGCACAGCAGGCGGCGGCCGGGGAGACCGGCCAGACCGCGAACGTATACGCCCAGGCACGGGCAGACGCGCTGAGCCAGTGGCAGCAGGAGCTGGCGGGCCAGGGAACCCAGCTGAATAACCTGCTGAACCAGGACCAGCTTGCACGCAGCGAGTACGACGGCAGCGTGGCGGATGCGGCGAACTGGCGGAATTACCGGTACGACCGCACCCAGCAGGCCCGGCAGGAGAACAGCGACTTCTGGGGCAACGTGTGGAACGTGGTGAAGAACGTGGGCAGCGATGTGGGCAAGGCCTATAATGCTTACATGGGTTACAGCCAGCAGAAGGCGAATGCCATTGTGCAGGCAAAGGAAGAGTACCGGAACGGCAACGTGGACGGTGCAAAAGCCATCCTGAAAATGTACCGGATGGATGAGAATATGTTCGACAACCTGCAGGGCGTGAGCGACTTTACGGTGCAGCAGAACGCGGCGCTGAAGGAGGCATATGAGATGCTGGACCAGGGCGTGCCGGAAGCTGCCATCAGCAAGTTTCTGGAACCTTACGACCTGAGCTACGACATGTTTGACGAATGGAAGGGCCTTTCGCAGACGGACAAGGATAATCTGGACTATCTGATGAAAGCACAGGACTATACGACTGCAGGCGCACCGACGCTGGGACAGACCATTGCAAGGGCGGTTGGATATGGGACGGATGCGCTGGACAGCTTCGATTCGGTGACGAACCGGCTGAACCAGGCAGACATTGCCAAGTACGCAAGCCAGCTGGCACTGCAGAACCGGTACAGGACCACGACCGGGACAGGAAGCGGGAGACGGAGCAGCGGTACGAGCCGCAGCACGAAGAGCGGCAGCACGAGCAGCAAGGTGGACGGGTACACCCAGCCGCAGCTGAACACGATGTTTAAAGAGTACAGCACCATGAAGCCGGACGACCAGCGGCGAAGCTACTACGAGGACACACTGGCTGATGCAGGGCGCATCCAGCGGCTGACTGGCACAGGCAACCCCGGCAAGGCAAACGGCACAGCCTGGGAGCAGGGCATGTACAACGCGCGGAAGATGGCCAACAGCGGGTACAGCCAGAACCAGATCGCAAGCGAGCTGGCCAACAACACGAGCCTGAGCAGCGACCAGATCTCGGCCATTATGAACCAGATCGACTACGAGTGGCGCGGAACGAAGTGATGAGGTGAGCGTATGGGATGGAACGCACAGGACATTGAAAAGCTGCGCAAACAGAATAATGGGCAGAAGAGCACAGCGGGAACCGGCCAGAGCGCGGCACCGAAAAGCACGACGGCCCCAGCGCGGAGCAGCGGAAGCACCGGCTGGAGTGCGGAAAAAATCGACGCGCTGCGGACGGGCAGCGGGACCAAGCCGGCGGCCAAAAGTACCGACGCCTGGGTGAACCGGAGCGCTGGCACCAGCGTGCGCAGCACGGCACAGAAAGCCGGGACGCAGAGCGCGGGAAAGAGAAACCAGAACCCCACGAGCGGAAGCCTGAGCGCGCAGGTGCTGGGGCAGATGACCGGGACCCAAAGCGTGCAGACCACGAAAAAGGCGGGATCAAGGTTGCCGACGGTGGAACGCACCGGACAGCCGGAGTGGCTGGGAACGGGCAAGAACAGCGCCCCGGCGGCCAAGGTGCTGGGGACCGGGACCAAGAGCGGAAAGACCTATGCCGAGCGAAACAACGCCATGCCGATGCAGAGCGCGAGCGGGGCAATGGCCAGTGCACCGAACGCGGAGAGCGTAAAAAAGCAGATCAAGGATGCGGACGCAAAGCGGGTGGAAAGCTGGTATGCGCGGGATGCACAGCAGCTGAAGCAGGAGACTGAAGAGCTGAAGGCAACCGACAAGTTCAGCGATTTCGACCGGCTGAACCAGTGGATGGATGCAGACCCGCAGCACCGGCAGCTGGTGCGGCTGCTACGCACCGGCAAGGGGAACAAGACCTATGCTGAACGAAACAACGCCATGCAGCCGATAAGCGTGAGCGGGGCAATGGCCAGTGCGCCGACGGCGGAAACGAGCACGGAAAAGCGGGAGTACACCGACGCGGAGCTGCTGGCCAAGGGCTACAGCCGCAAGCAGATCCGAGAGGCGCGGCAGTACATTGCCGACTTTGATGCCCTGCCGGACTGGCAGCGGGCGGCGCGGCGCATCTCCAACACGATCGGCGGCATTGTGGACACGGTGGCGTCGGCCCCGCTGATGGCGGGCGAGACGGCCGTGCGGAGCGTGCAGAACGCAGCGGAGACCGGAAAGAACTGGAACGAGCTGCAAGAGAGCGTGAAGAGCGACGACCGGCAGTGGAAACTGCTGTGCCTGATGACCGGAGGAAAGACCCAGTATGCAGGGCGGGACAACGCCATGCAGCTGAACAGCAGCGGGGTGATGGCGGCCCCGGCCCAGAGCACCGGCATGGCCTACACGGACGAAGAGCTGAAGGCCAAGGGCTACAGCCAGAGCGAGATCGACCGGATGCGGGCGCGGATCAGCGGGGCAAAGGTGAGCGAGGGCATCGACCCGGAGAAGAGCCTGGGCTACCAGATGTACAAGCGCGGCCAGCAGCTGAACGAAGCGGCGCAGGCGGGCATGAGCCCCATTGCGCGCCAGCTGATGGGGGTGACCACCAGTGCGGCGGAGAACCTTGCGGTGGCGGGCATCAGCCCGGCGCTGGTGCTGCCGGTGCTGAGCGCCCAGGGCGGCGCGGAGAGCATGGGCCAGAGCATCGAGAAGGGCGAGAGCGCAGGCAAGACGCTGGTGGGCGGCCTTGCAAAGTTCGGTGCGGGGTGGGCCATCAACAGCGTGGGCGCGGCAGACCTTGCCCGGACCATGGGAAGCGACTACGCCAAGGACACGCTGGCGGGCAAGCTGGCGGACATGGTGCGCAGCGTGGCAGACAACGGCGTACTGGCGCAGCAGTACCCGACGGTGGCGAATGCAGTGTCCGGCGGCATCGACAACGCCATGCAGGCATTTGTGGAGACCTATGCGGACAAGGCCATTGACGCGGCCCTGGGCGACGCGCAGGCGGCCGAGGAGATGTTCAGCCGAGACACCTTTTTGCAGGCGCTGGAAAGCGGCCTTTCCGGCGGCGCTTCCGGCGCTCTGGGCGGCGCTGTGGGCACCCAGCTGGGCAGGATGAGCGCGGCGCTGGAGACAGCGGACGGTCAGACGGTGCAGCGGAACGAACCCTCTCAGCCAGCGAAGGGCGCTGACAGCTCTCCCGAGGGACGAGCTTTTGAGACGGAACGGCAGGCGGCAGCAAATGACCGGCAAGTGGGGAATGCCGCACAGAAGACGGAAGATGCGGCAGTGCTGCAGAAGGAAACGGCCCCGGCGGCAAGTGAGACGGTGACGGAGCAGACGGCGGTGAATGATGACCCGGCGGTGCATACCCCGGCGCAGAACACCAGCATTGAGGAGTACAAGCAGAGCGTTGACCCCGGCCTTGCGGAATACGTTGACCGGGTGCGGGCGGGCGAAACGCCGGAGCCTTACATGGTGACCGAGACCAGCGACCGGATGCGGGACGCCATGCAGCAGCTGACCGGCCTTGACAAGGTGGGCAGTCGTACCCTGATGGACGCCAACGCGGTGAAGCACATCACCAACCGGCACGCAGGCGGGGACGGCAGCGCGGACGGCACCATGAAGGAGAGCGCGGATGTGGCGCGGGCGGCGTATGTGCTGAACCACTTTGACAATGCGTATCTGGCAACGCGGAAAGCGGACGGATATTATACTGGGAGCCGTAAAAAAGCGCCCATTGTGATCTTTGAGAAAAAAATAGACGGCTCCCACATTGTTGTGGAAGCCGTCTGTGATACAAAGAAAAGTAAAAACTTTATTGTATCTGAGTATTTATCTTCAGTAGGAGTGCCGGAAAAAGAAATAGCGAAAGCTCTGCAGCCCTCTATGGATGCCGTTGCCGACCCCAGAGACACGTCCGGAACGTTAAGTGCAGATACTTCCGCTATTTCAGAAAAAGCGGCAAGAGCCCTGCGGTCATCCGTGAGTGCCGCGTCCGACCCTGAATTATACGTCCGAAACGTAGCCGCAGCCAACTCTGCCACGACAGAGAGCGTGCAGGCCCCTATGGATGCCGCGTCCGACCCCAGAGATACGTCCGAAACGTTAACTGCGCATTCCTCTGCTGACACCACTGTATCACAGCGGGCGGGGGATGTCAACGGAAATCGGGTGGAAAACGCCGGGGAAACGGTGGAAAGCGCGGCCGTGAAGGAGCTGGCGAAGCGCTGGCGGGTGAGCGATGCGGCAGCGGAGAGCATGAGCCGGAATATGCCGGAGGGCGTGGGCGCCGAGGTGTACACCCCGGCGGCGGCAAGCCTGTACCGGCTGGGCGTGAACGGCGAGGGCGAGAGCTTTGCGCAGGCGCTGCAGATGACCGGCAGCGGGACACTGAGCGGCGCGGTGCGGCAGGTGCTGGCGACCGGCGAGACCGGGCGGCTGGCGCTGGAGATGGCCTACACCCAAGGCAGGGGCGAAGCCGAACGCTACAAAGAGACCAAGGCGGCAGAGCTTGGCAGAAAGCCGGATGCGGCGGCACTGCGGGAAGATGCAGGAACCCTGTACAACGGCGACGGCACCGAGAGCGGCAGCCGCCGTGCCGGGGACGAGCTGATCCGGCTGACGGCGGGAGCCAACGGCCTTGCGGCACAGCGGGTGACTGAGGGTATCAAAAACCGGGCGAAGGGACTGATCCAGAGCGGCATCGGGAAGGTGTTCTACTCCGGCGAGGCGGACACGGCCACGGTGCTGCACGAGACCTTCCACGCGGCGAACAGCTGGGACAGCGCGGGCGCACAGGAGATGATCGACACTTTTGAACACTACCTTGTGAAGCAGAACGGCATGGACAGCGTGATGCAGCTGGTGGAAAGCTACCTTGACCGGTACGAGAAAGCGGGGCAGAGCCTGACCTACAACCAGGCCATGGAGGAGATCACTGCCGACGCGATGCAGAGCATCTTTGGCAGCGAGGAGAGCTTCCGCAATTATCTGCGCCAGCAGGCATTGGAAGCGCAGCTGAACGCCAGCGCACTGGGCAAGTGCCAGCGGGTGATGGAGAAGATCGGCACCATGCTGGAGAAGGTGCTGACGGACATCAAGAGCCTGCTGGTGAAGGAGCCCACCAATGCGGCGGCGCGGGCGGCAAAGACGTTGACCGAGACGCAGCTGAAAGACCTGCAGCAGCTGTGGTTCAACCACCAGGCGGACGCGGGCGAAAGCTACCGCGCGGCGCTGGAAGCAAACGGCGGGGCAAACAAAAACGCTGCCGGCAGTGAAGCGGCGGCGGAAGGAGAAAAATATAACCTGCCCGAAATGGCAAGCGAGACAGAAGAAGAAAAAACAAAGCGTCAGATGGCGCTGACCATCCGGCCGGCACAGCCGAACGCGGAACGAACCGCAAAGGTGAGCGGACAGAACTGGTCCGGGCAGAAAACACAGGACGTTTACAAAGCCATCCGGGACATCCTGACGGAGTTCGGAATCCGGGATAAGACGTTCCGGCTGGAAGATCTGGACATCGAGTTCGGATACGGAAGCAATAATATCCGTGAGAGCGCCAATAAGCAAAAAAACGTATCCGAAAAAGAGTACAACGATTTTGCACTGGTGCAGGCAAACATTGAAGAAGTGCTGCGAAATGCAAAGCCGCTGGAAGCGCACGCTGACAAGAAGGGCAAACCCCATGTAGAAGGTATGATCGTGTTGGCAAGTGCACTGCAGGACGGTGCGCGCATCATTCCGGTGCGTGCAGAACTGAAGTTGTACGACAATGAGCCAACAGCGCTTTATTTTGCGATCGCAGAGACCACAGCGCAGGAAAGCCAGAACGCGGCAAATAAAAAAAGAACCGGGTCAGAGTCCCGTGGAGATGGTGTTTCCACCACCGACAGCGTGACTACCGGTTCTTCTGAAAGAACCGGGTCAGAGGGGTACGATGCTGGAATCGCTTCCAACATGGAAACCCCTACCGGTTCTTCTGGAAGAGAAACGGATCTTCAGGTGCGTCGGGAGCCATTGCTGGCTCGGGAGGCTGCCCTACCGGTCTCTTCTGACCTCAGTATATTCGATTACTACCGCCTTGTCAACCACGATGCGAATTTTACCAAATACTTTTCAGACGAAGTGGCGCAGAAAGCAGAGAGTGGAATACCGGGCGCGGCCGAGCGGCTGCAGGCGCGGGCGGACGCGATCGAGAAAGACCGGAACTACATCCGGGACCACGGAAAGTACCAGCTGGACGTGGACAGCGAGGACGTGGAAGCGGCGAAGCAGGCGCAGATGGGCAGCGGCCGGGCAGCGAGCGAGGCTGTACAGAAGGTGATGGAGCAGGCACAGAACGCCACGGTGAGTGACGACAGCCTTTTGTACATTGCCCGGAAGATGGTGAAGGCCGGCGCAAGCCGGATGGACGCAAAGACGCTGGCAAGCCGTCTGGCGGCACTGCGGGACTACATGAACGGCGGAAACGTGGACTGGGCCCAGGCCCACGGCTTTGTGCTGGACATGGCGCAGCAGATCATGGAGAAAAGCACAAAGAGAAACGACGAGCTGTGGAAACAGTACCCGGAACTGCACGAGATGGAAATGAGCCTTGAAAAAGGCAGCAAGGACTACCGGGAGGTGGTGTACAGATACGGCAGCTGGGCAGGAGCTACCAAGGAGCTGGCAAGGCACGGCGTGAAGCTGACGCTGACAAAGAACGGCGAGGTGAGCCGGTGGGACGCGGACTTTACCGAGCTGCAGGGAATTGGCGGAGGGCTACTGCCTACGGAGACACCCAGCAGCGCAGCGGATGCACTGGAGGCCATGGCAGCCGCGCATGATGCCATCCGCCCGACGATGGAAAGCGCCTACGACAGCGACTGGGACGCGGCAAAGCAGGAACTGGCCATGGAGATCTGGGGCGAATACTTAGGCCTGCCGGGAGTGGCGAACGAAAGCAATGCGGCGCTGCGCAGAAAGTTTGGGCAGCAGACAAAGGAGATGAACGAGAAAGCCAGAAAGCATGCGCTGGCATTACAGGCGCAGGTAAACTTAGAGGAGGCAAAGCGGCGGGCACGGAACCGGCAGAAGATGGCAAAGCCCTATGCGGATGCGACCGCGAAAGCGAAGGAACACTACGCTGAGACCGAGGAAAAGCTGCGGGAGAAGATTGGCGCGAAGGAGCGGAAGCTGGAGCAGCAGGCGGCTATACAGCGGGAAGCCGAACGCGGCCGGGCACGGGAAAAAGTGGCCATTGCGAAGGCAAAGAACGAACAGCGGCTGGCGCAGATGCGGGAGAGCCGGGACAAGGACAACACCCGGCGGGCCATCCGGAAGGTGACGGGAGAGCTGACAAAGCTGTACGAGCACCCGAAGGAGAGCAGCTACATCCCGGACTATCTGCTGGACAAGGTGATGCCTGTGCTGCAGCTGGCAAACGAGGTGACCGGGAACCGGGAGACCGCCGAGCGGCTGGCAGGCTGGCGGCACCGGGGCGAGGATGGCTGGCACTACACCCCGATGCAGGACACCAAGACCGAGATGGACGCGGCGGTGGACGGACTGCGGCGGGGCATCCAGCGGGAGATGGAAGCGGGCGACCGGGCGAACCTGGAATGGGAGCAGAGCGGCCTGACTGACGCTATCGACAGCTGGCTGGCTGACGTGAATGACAACCGGCAGCGGGAGATCGCGCGGCTGGAAGAGGCCATCCGGAACGCGCAGAAGCTGGGCGACGAATACGGCGGCATCGATGGCACGGCGATGGAGGCGCACCTGAACGCGCTGCAGAAAGAACTGGACGGCTACAGGAGCGGCGGCATGGCGGCGCTTTCGGCCACGGAGCTGCGGGGGCTGCGGGATATCCTGGAGCAGACGGCGCATATCATCAAGATCGACAACGTGGTGGTGGGCGCACAGGAGGACGCCATGATCGACGACTTTGCCGAGGGGGCGAAGAACGAACTGGCAACGGCGAAGGGCGTGAGCAAAAAGACGGGCCTGCTGGGCAAGGTGAGCCGGAAATTTGGCAGCTACCGGATGAACACCATGAACATCGAGCGGATGTTCGAGAGGATGGGCGGATATGCCCACGGCGGGTACCTGGAAAACCTGGGGCAGATGCTGAACGACGGACAGCGGAAGAAAACGAAGATCCAGATCGAGTGCAATCGCATTTTTGACAACGTGACCGGCAAGGCCCACGAGAAGGAACTTTACCACTACACCCACGACCTTGTGGACATCGGGTTCCGGGACGAGAGCGGCCGGGCGCGGAAGGTGAACCACGACCAGCTGGCAGAACTGTGGCTGCAGCTGCAGAACCCGCAGGGACTGCACCACATCCTGCACGGCGGCATTACGCTGGACAACATGGAAGCGAAGGTGAAGGGAGACAACGAACTGGCACAGTTGGACCGCGAGACTGTGCGGGTGGGCGAGCTGAACCTGCGGGACGCGGAAGGAAAGCTGATCGACCTGCGGGACATCGAGATGGACGAGACCGCGGTGCGGCGCCGCCTGCTGGACGAGATCGAGAAGAACCTGACTGACTACGACCGGGCGTGGATCGAGGATTACAGAAAGATGAACGCAAAGACGAGCGGGTACATCAACGAGACGAGCCTGCTGTTGAGCGGCGTGCGGAAGGCAACCACCGAAAACTACATCCACATCAACGTGGATCAGGACGCGAACCCGGAACAGAACAAGGGCATCCGGTACGACAACAGCGTGGGCAACCCCGGCTGGCTGAACCACCGCGTGAACAGCTCGAAGCCGGTGCTGCTGGTGGGCCTTGTGCAGCAGGTGAACACCAGCATCGAGAATACGGCACAGTATGCGGGCATGGCCATCCCGCTGCGGAACGCGGAGAAGATCCTGAACAGCATGCCCGGCGGAAAGACCCTGTTCAAGCAGATGGAACACACCTGGGGCAAGGCCGGACGGGAATACCTGAACAAGGCGCTGGCTGACCTGTGCGGCGTGAAGGACAGCCGGGAAGTGGGAGACGGTGCGTTTGCACGGCTGCGCAGCTTTGCAGCGCAGGCGGTACTGAACGCCAATGTGAACGTGACGCTGCTGCAGGCGGCAAGTTTGCCTACGGCGGCGGCAGAGCTGGGCTGGGGCAGCACGGGCAGGGCGGCGGTGCAGTTCGGCGCAAACCTGCTGGACCCGATGAACATTGCGCGGTTCTTTGGCAGCGAGGGCGAGAGCGCCCTGACGAAGATCGAAGCGCGGATGGCAGAGCACGGAGACGAACTGCTGCAGTACCGTCTGAAGGGCACCGGCACGGCAGAGCTGGGCAGCGCCGGGGCACAGAAGGACTTCTTTGGCCGGATGCACGACGCGGCACGGAACAGCGACAACACAGCGGTGAGCGGCGCGACCCACGCGGCGGACAAGGTCGTAAGCCTGTGGACGGGCGGCATTACCAAGATGGACGAGATCACGGTGGCGGCGCTGTGGGCCGGAAGCGAGAGCTATGTGAAGAGCCACCCGGAGGAGTTTGCCGCCGGAGCGGAAGTGACGGACAGCCCGGCATACTGGGCGGCGGTGAACGAAAAGTTCCAGCGGGTGGTGGAGCGCACGCAGCCCAACTACACGGCGATGCAGCGCACCGGATACCAGCGCACCAAAAACGAGATGGCGAAGTTTCTGATGATGTTCAGCACCCAGCGCCAGCAGAATGCGCAGATCTGGACGGCCAGCGTGGAGGACGTGCTGGCACAGTATGAGCGGTACGGCAAGAGCGACAATGCCGAGGCGAAAGCAGAGATCAAAAAGGTGAACGAACGGTTTTTGAACGCGGCCACGAGCCAGGTGGCGCAGACGGCGCTGATCGCGGCGCTGGGGATCGGCGTGAAGTTCTTTTTGCACCGGTGGGATGACCTGCAGGACGAAAACGGCGACATGACCAGGAAGAGTATTCTGGACGCATTCACCTACGACTTTTTCAAGAGCTTTGTGGGCAACTGGACCGGCGGCAGCGAGATGATGAGCGCAGGGGAGATGATCCTGAACCACAGCTTTACCAGCTACGACACCATCAGCATGACCGGCATTTCGGCCATCAACGACCTGACCGAGTGCATCGGGAAGGTGTACCAGCTGAACGCCGAGGACACCAGCGGGATGACCGAAGGGCAGCTGGAAGCCCACAAACAGAAAACGGTGCAGGCCGTGGCCGACATGCTGGGGCAGCTGGGTATGCTGCGGGGCGTACCCTACACGAACCTGAAAAAGCAGGTGCAAGCGGTGACCGGGTGGATGGACACGGCAGCGAACTGGAGCCGGGACGGCGGGAACTTCAACAGCCTGCCGGAGAGCGCCACCGGGCAGTACGACCGGCTGTACAACGCCTATGTGAGCGGAGACCCGGACGAAGCGCAGGCGGCCGTGAAAAAGCTGGTGGCCATGGGCAAGGAGGGCGAGATCTACAAGCAGCTGAAGACCCGGCTGAAGAAGTACGACGCCGACACCCGGGCGGCGGCAAAGGCACAGATGGAAGGGAACGAAGCCGAGCGGTACCGGCTGGAGACGGAGACCATCGAAGCGCTGTACGACGTGCTGGGCATCCGGAAGAATGTGAAGGAGGACGCGCCGAAGCGGGAAGCCGTGATCGACTGCGTGACCGGGGCCGTGAATGCACTGGAGACCGAACTGCTGGCAGGCGACAGCGGCGACGTGTACGCCGACCTGAAGGAAGCGGCGGACAGCTGGAACGCCAGGGATGTGCAGAAGGAGTATGACCGCCTTGTGAAGGCAGGCAGGAGCGGGGGTACCGTGAAGAAAAAGATCACCGAGGCGGTGAAGCCGGAGTACCTTGCGGGCAGCGACGCGGACAAGCAGCGGATGGCGGACATGCTGCTGGCCCTGACCGACGCGGACGGCAAGGCACTGTACACCGAAAAGACCTTTACGCAGTGGGAAGAGGCGGCAGAGAAGGCGGTACAGGAACAGCCGGAAGAGGATCCGTATGCGCTGCTGCGGTGACAACAAGATGGCAACCATCCGGTGACGTTTTGTCACCCGTAGAAAGCACCCCGGCGAGCACATCACATGGCCTGCCGGGGTGTTGCTGTTAAAAAGTACGCAGTTTCAGCGCGGGAAGAAGGGCGGTACACTGGAAGAAAAACGGAAGGAGGACAAGACCATGCAGGTGAAGATCCTGGAAAAGCATTTCGGCGGGGTGGAGTTTGCTCCGGAAATGCGGGTGCTGCATCTGGGCGGACAGTCCAGTGCGAACGTGGAAAGGCTGGAATTTACCCTGCCGGAGAGCTGGCAGGGAAAGAGCATCACGCTGCACATCCAGCGGCAGGACGGCAGCCTGCCGGCACCCATCCTGCTGGACGAAAACGCCAGCTGCACGGTGGGCAAGGAGTTCACGGCGTCGCGGTGCGGCAGCTGGATGCTGCTGGCACTGGGGGAGGACGGCTTCCGGGCGCTGACACGGCCGGCACGATACGACTGTTACGAGACGCTGGCAACGGACGGCGACGCGGAGATCAGCCCGACGCAGTACGAGACCTTTGTGGCGCGGGTGCTGGCGTACTCGAACAGCGCGGCGACCAGCGCACAGGAGGCGCGGAACAGCGCAGGCGCGGCCGCGCAGGATGCACAGAGAGCCGAGGAGGCGCGGACGGAAGCGGTGACGGCGGCCGGGCAGGCGGTGACCGCGCGGACGGCAGCGGAAAGCGGCGCGAAACGGGCCGAGGCAGCAGCCGAGCGGGCAGAACTGACCGCGCCGGAGGACGGGGCAGTGAAGAGCGTGAACGGCAAAGGCGGTGCGGTGACCCTGACAGCCGAGGATGTGGGCGCAGTGCCGGAGGACAGTGCGGGCTATGTGAAAAGCATCCAGCTGACCGGCCGGACGCTGACCCTGACCATGGGCGACGGCAGCACCCGGACGCTGCAGACCAAGGACACCACAGTGCTGACCGACATGACCGGCGTGCTGGGCGTGGAACACGGCGGCACGGGGAAGAACACGGCCCTGACGGCGGCGGATGTGGGTGCCTACGGCAAGAACGAGACCTACGCAAAGACGGAGGTGTACAGCCGGGAGGAGACCTACTCGAAAACGGAAGTGTACAGCCAGAAAGAAGCCGACCAAAAATTCGGCACGCCTGCCACGGCTGACCAGCTAGGCTCCGTAAAAGTTGGCGCTGGCCTCGGCGTGACAAATGACGGCACCCTGAGCGTGACCAGCGTCAACGGCTTTACGGTCGAGGCGCAGACCACCGACCCCGGCGTGGGCAGCGCTCTCGACACAGGCACTGTCCTGTTGGTGTACGCATAAGGAGGTGGGCGCATGAGCATCTATCTCGGTGCCGGGAGCACGGCACACAAAATGTCCAAATTCTATGTGGGCGTGGGCGGTCAGGCCCGGCAGGTGCAAAAGGTGTACGTCGGCATAAATGGTCAAGCCCGGCTCGTCTACCAGAGCGGCACGCCCATCGGCAGCCAGGCCGTGGGCAGCACCATCAAGCTGAAAGTAAACGGTTCTGCCAGAAACTTCATCGTTGTCCATCAGGGCAAGCCGTCCAGCGTCTATGACGATAGCTGCAACGGTACTTGGTTGCTGATGAAGGACATCTACGAAAGCCGCCAGTGGGATAGCTCGAACACCAACGATTATGCCAAAAGCACCATCCATTCCTACCTGAACAGCACGTTCCTGAATCTGGTCGAGTCGAGCGTCAAGAACGCCATCAAGCAGGTAAAGATTCCGTATCGCAAGGGCCACGGTACGTCAAAGACCGTCACCAGCGGCTCGAATGGCCTGTCTGCGAAGATTTTCCTGCTCAGTGCGACCGAAACGAGTTTCAGCTACTCCTATATGCCGAGCGGCGAGGGTGCAGAGCTAGCCTATTTCAAGGGCTGTGCAGATCATGATTCGGATTCCAAGCGTGTTGCCTATCTCAACGGTTCTGCCACCGGCTGGTGGCTCCGCTCTCCGGGCTGCAACGTCTCCGCCAAACGCGCGCTGGTCGTCGGCTCCGATGGCGACTGTGGCGACACCAGCTGCTCCTACTCGCACGGCATTCGCCCCGCTTTGATCATACCGTCCACCACGCTGGTGGATGGGGATGGCAACGTGATAGGATAAGGAGGCACTGTATGGACACTAAAATCAAGCCCGGTTACACCGCTCCGGCGGCAAAAGCCGATTACACCGCCATTGCGCAGGCCGTGAGCGAGCACAACGATGCCGCACAGCCCGGCCAGCACTACTGGGGCGTTGCACTGGCAGACGGCACCTACATGGTGTACGAGGCGGGCACGGTACCACCCCCACCGACCGCCGAAGAGCTGGCCGCGAAGGAAGCCGAGCGCAAAAAGGCCGAAGAGCGGGAGAAGCTGCCGGAGACGGTGGCGGCGCTGCAAAAAGAAAACGAGATGCTGACACAATGCCTGATGGAAATGTCGGAGATTGTGTATGCATAAAATCACACAAAAAATCGAAAGGATGGTACTTATGATGGCTATGTTATGGGCACAGGAGATCATGTCCGCTGAGACCGTGGAGGAGGCAAAGGCGCTGTATGAGCGCTGCCCCCGCCTGCTGAAGGAGAAGGTGAAGGCAATTCTCGTTAAGAGCGGGTTTGAAGAGATCGTACAGGAGGAGTAAGCGTGGAAAAAACCATCATGGACGTGAGCCGCCATCAGGGCACGATCGACTGGGCAAAGGTCAAGGCGTCCGGCCAGATCGGCGGCGTCATGATCCGCGCCATGGGCAACAGCGCCGACGGCAAGGCAAGCAAGCCTTACATTGACCCGCAGTTTGCCCGCAACTACGCCGAGTGCAAACGGCTGGGCATCCCGGTGGGGGTGTATGGCTACTTTAAGGCCGTCAACAAGGCGGAAGCGGATAAGGAGCTGGCCCTGCTGAAAAGCGTTCTGACCGGCAAAACGCTGGGTCTGCCGGTGGCCGTGGACATTGAGGACGAGGTGCAGAAGCCGCTGGGCAAGGCCGCACTGACCGACCTGACGGCCTACATGCTGAGCACGGTGGAAAGCTGGGGCGTGTACGCTCTGCTCTACACCGGCCTGTGGTTTGGCAGCACCTTCCTGTACATGGGCGGCGCGGCCCTGAAGCCCTTCGACGTGTGGCTGGCTGCATACCGCACGAAGAAGCCTGCTCCCCGCGGGCCCTTTGGTATGTGGCAGTACACCAGCGAAGGCACCGTGCCCGGTGTGAGCACCGGAGTAGACCTCAGCGTGGCCTACAAGGACTACGCGGGCATCATCCAGCGGGCCGGGCTGGGGCAGGTCAGGGGGTGAGACCAATGCAGCAAGTTTTTGCCTACATCTCTGCCCACTGGATGGAGGGAGCCATCTGGCTGCTGGGCATCGGCTGGGGCTACCTGATCAAAAAGGTCACCGAGTACCGGACCATCAAGGACGGCCTTCTGGCCATCATGCACGACCGGCTCTACCAGTCCTGCACCCACTACATCCAGCAGGGCGGCATCGACACCGCAGGCCTGAAAAACTTGGAGTATCTCTACAAAAGCTATCACGCCCTGGGCGGCAATGGCACGGGCACCGAGCTGTACAACCGCGCCAAGGCCCTGCCCATCCGTGACTGATACACCCACACAAGCCCGGCAACGCCGGGAGAAAGGACAAACCATGAATAACCTGAACAACAAGATCTCCGCCGGTACCATCGCCCGCACCGCCTGCCTGCTGCTGGCCCTGACCAACCAGATTCTCAGTGCCTGCGGCAAGCCCGTGCTGCCCATCGAGAGCGCCACCGTGGAGCAGCTGGTCACCGCTGGCATCACCACCGTGGCCGCGCTGATTGCGTGGTGGAAGAACAACAGCTTCACCACCGCCGCGCTGGAGGCCGACAAGACCTATGACCGGCTGAAGAGCCAGATCAATAAGTAAAAGTGTAACCAAAAGTGTAACCAAAGAATAAAAAGAAGCGTCAATTCTTAATGAATTGACGCTTCTTTTTTGTGGTGGAGGCGATGGGAGTCGAACCCATGTCCGAAAGGAGTTCAGTGTAGGTGTCTCCGGGTGCAGGCGATCTACAACATTCCCGCCGCGCCACGCCGATCGTCAGGCTAGCGCTTTGGTAGCTTCATGAGTTCCTGCCGGTCCGCAAAGCTTAGGTCCGTTCAGGTGCTGTGTCTAAAGGACGCCCCGGCCCCACACGACACAAGAGTGGGCGAGACGCGCAGCACTCAGGCTGCGAGCAACTGATAATTGTTGTTGTCAGTTAATTGTTTGGAGGAGTTATAGAGCAGTTCCCCCGCTGCTACCCGCTGCCCAGACCTCGCTCCCCCCGTCGAAACCTTTACGCCCCCATAAAAGTGCACCTTGCGATGCACGAAAAACAGGAGAAGTTCCGCTTCAGGGAAACCGTCTGAAACGATCAGTAGTATTTGCCGTTGGATTTCATGGCGCGGTCGATGGAACGCTTGGCGTCGCGCTGGGCGGCGTCGGCACGCTTGTCGTAGAGCTTTTTGCCCTTGCAAAGGCCCAGTTCCATTTTTACGCGGCCATGTTTGAAATAGAGCGAAAGCGGCACCAGCGTGTATCCCTGCAGCTTGCACTGCTGGTGCAGCCGCCGGATCTCGTTTTTGTGTGCCAGAAGCCGCCGGACACGCAGAGGGTCCTGGTTGAAGATGTTGCCGTGGTCGTAGGGCGTGATGTGCATGCCCTTGACCAGCAGTTCGCTGTCCTCAATGTCCACCCAGCTGTCCTTCAGGTTGACCCCGCCGGCCCGCAGGCTTTTGACCTCGGTGCCCTTGAGCTCAACGCCGGTCTCCAGCGCTTCCAGAACGAAATACTCGTGGCGCGCTTCGCGGTTGGTGGCGATGGTTTTGGTCGCCGGGCGCTCCTTGGTGGGTGCCATGCTGCGCGCCTCCTTTCTCCGTTCAGTTCGTTGTATTAGTATACCATTTTTTTGTACTTTTGCAAGGGGCATCTTTGAAGAAACTGTAAATTATTGCACTCTGACCGGCCGCGGACCGGTCACCCTTGACCTTCCCCCTTGTGGAAGGTATATTCTAAGGGCAGAGGGGCGCACTGCCCCGGACAAAGGAGGGCACTTTATGCTCAACATCGAACATCTGACCAAGACCTACGGCGGCAAGGCGGCCGTGCAGGACCTCAGCCTGCACATCCGCCCCGGCGAGATCTGCGCATTCATCGGCCACAACGGCGCGGGCAAGACCACCACACTCAAGTGCTGCTGCGGCATCCAGCAGTTCGACAGCGGCCGCATTACGGTGGACGGCATCTCGGTGCAGGATGACCCGCTGGAATGCAAGCGGCGGCTGGCCTATCTGCCGGACAACCCGGACCTGTACGAATACATGACCGGCATCCAGTACCTGAACTTCATCGCGGATATCTTTGCCGTGGGGGCACGGGAGCGTGCCGAGCGCATCCGGTCCTACGGCGACCAGTTCGACCTCACGCAGGACCTGGCCCAGCCCATCAGCGCATACTCCCACGGCATGAAGCAGAAGCTGGCCATCATCTCGGCCCTGCTCCACGAGCCGAAGCTCATCCTCATGGACGAGCCCTTTGTGGGGCTGGACCCGCTGGCGGCGCACCAGCTCAAGAACCTGATGCGCCGCTTCTGCGACGGCGGCGGGGCCATCTTCTTCTCGACTCATGTGCTGGAGGTGGCCGAAAAGCTCTGCGACCGGGTGGCCATCATCCGGGCCGGGCGGCTGGTGCGGGCCGGTTCCATGGACGAGGTGCGCGGCGATGACAGTCTGGAAGAGGTCTTTCTGGAACTGGAAGGCACGGAGGCGCAGGCATGATGATCCGTGCATTGCTCCGCAAGCAGCTGCGGGAGCTGGGCGCGGCCTTTCTCCGCAGCAGCAAGACCGGCAAAGCGCGGTCCCGGGCATCGGCCGTGGGGTATGCGCTGTTGTTTGCCGTGCTGGTGGTGGTGCTCATGCTCTGCTTTGCGGGCATGGCCCTGCCGCTGGCTTCGGTGCTGCTCCCGGCCGGGCTGGACTGGCTGTATTTTGCCTCTATGGGGCTCACGGCGCTGCTGGTGAGCGTGCTGGCCAGCGCCTTTACCAGCTATTCCGGCCTGTTCCAGAGCCGGGACAACGAACTGCTGCTCTCGCTGCCCATCCCGCCGGCGGTCATTTTCGGGGTGCGGGTGAGCACCGTTTATCTGGCCTGCCTGATCTACCTGCTCATGGCGTGGGTCCCGGCGGTGGTGTGTTACGGCCTGCTGGCAGCCCATCCGCTGGCCGGGGTGCTGTGCAGCATCCCCATGGCGTTGGTGCTGGCCGGAGCGGCCTGCATTCTGGCGGTATTGCTGGGCTGGGCCGTGGCGCTGGCCAATGACCGCGCCCGGCACAAAAGTCTGGTCACCGTGGTGTGCTCGCTGGTGTTTTTTGCGCTGTATTATGCGGGCTTCCTGCGGGTGCAGGAGATGCTGGACGATCTGCTGGCCGATGCCGCACAGTCGGGTGCGGCGCTTGCCCGTGCAGCCTGGCCGCTGCGGCTGCTGGGCGGCGCGGCGGCAGGGGAGCTCCCGGCGCTGGTCGGCCTCGTGCTGGGCACAGTGCTGTGCTTTGCGGCCTTTTGCAAGCTGCTGGAAAAGCCCTACCTGCGCCGCATGACGGCCCGGAAGGGTACGGCCCGCACGGCATACCATGTGCGAAAAGCACGCCCCGTCAGCCTGCGGCAGGCTCTACTGCGCCGGGAACTGCTGCATCTGGGGTCCAGCTCGGCCTATATGCTCAACAGCGCCATGGGCACGCTGGGCCTGCTGGTGCTGGGCGGCGTGTCCCTGTGGAAGGCAGACCTCTTTGCCCGGTTTGCGCAGGCCGTGCCGGAAGGGGTCCCGGTGCTGGTGTGCTGTGCCGTGTGTGCGGTGTCGGCAGCCAACTTCCTGACCACGCCCTCCGTCTCGCTGGAAGGCCGGACGGTCTGGCTCCTGCAAAGCCTGCCCATCCCGTCCTGGCAGGCCCTGTGTGCCAAGCTGGAACTGCATCTGCTGCTGACCGGCGTCCCGGCGGCATTGTGCCTTGTGTGCATGCAGGCGGCGGTGCAGATGCCGCCGGTGTATTTCTGCCTGACCCTGCTGGAAGCGGAACTGTTTGTGCTGCTCAGTGCGGAAATGGGCCTTGCACTGGGGCTTGTGCTGCCCAACCTGCATTGGACGAGTGAGGCCGCGGTGATCAAAATGAGTGGCTGTACCTTGCTGTCCATGGCGGCCAATCTCGTTGCTGTGCTGGTGCTGACCCTTGCGCAGACCAATCTGCTGAAGATCCTTCCGCTTCCGGCGGTCATGGCGGCGACCCTTGTGCTGCTGGCGGGTGCGGACGGGCTGCTGGGGCACTGGCTGAAAACCAGAGGAGCCAGACGCCTTGCAGAACTTTCCTGAAAAACCATAAAACAAAGCAGCGGCCTGCTCTCCCAAAACGGGGGAACAGGCCGCTGCTGTTTGTGCGGGAGGGGCTTACTGGATGCCGGTGACCTTGTAGTCCTGATCCTCGACGGTCTTCTTCAGCACATCGTCGGAAACTTCGGCGCTCAGGGTGACAACGGCGGTGCCGGCCTCGTGGCTCACCACAGCCTCGGTCACTTCGGGCAGGGCCTCCAGCGCCTTCTTCACACGGGCCTCACAGTGGCCGCACATCATGCCTTCTACATGCAGAGTCTTTTTCATGGTCGTATCCTCCTTGATGGTACTCTCTTTATCCTCAACCGCTGCGGGCTGCGTGAGGGCAGCGGGCAGGGCAGAAGCGTTTTTCAGCGGGTGGTCGTGTTTGGTACTGTGCAGATCGAACAGATTCAGCCGCAGGGCGTTGCTCACCACGCAGAAGCTGGACAGGCTCATGGCCGCTGCGCCGAACATGGGGTTCAGCGTCAGGCCGAAGGGGATGAACGCACCGGCTGCCAGCGGAATGCCGATGGTGTTGTAGAGGAAGGCCCAGAACAGGTTCTCGTGGATGTTGCGCAGGGTGGCGCGGCTCAAGCGGATGGCGGCGGGCACATCCGAGAGCCTGGAGTTCATCAACACCACATCGGCGGCGTCGATGGCCACATCGGTACCGGCGCCAATGGCGATGCCGGTGTCGGCGCGGGTCAGGGCGGGGGCGTCGTTGATGCCGTCACCCACCATGGCTACCTTACCGGCGGTCTGCAGCTGACGGATCACGGCTTCCTTGCCGTCCGGCAGCACCCCGGCGATCACGGCGTCCACACCGGCCTGCTTGCCGATGGCGTCAGCCGTGCGCTGGTTGTCGCCGGTGAGCATGACCACCTTGATGCCCATGGCCTGCAGCTCCCGGATGGCCCGGGGGCTGTCCTCCTTGATGGTGTCGGCCACCGCGATGACACCCAGCAGACGGCCTGCGCCGCCAAAGAACAACGGGGTCTTACCCTGCGCCGAGAGCTCGGCTGCTGCCTGTGCCAGCTCGGCCGGGACGGTGACCTTGGCGCCGGTAAAGGCTGCATTGCCGCCAAAGATCTCCTTGCCGTCCAACTTAGCGCTCAGGCCGTTGCCGGGCAGGGCCGCAAAGTCGGTCACCTCCGGGGCGTCCAGCTGCTGGGCCTTGGCATAAGCCAGCACAGCGCGGGCCAGCGGATGCTCGCTCTTGCATTCCAGCGCGGCGGCCAGGGTCAGCAGTTCGGTCTCGGTCACGCCGTCGGCGGGCAGGATGTCGGTGACCTTCGGCTCACCGCTGGTGATGGTGCCGGTCTTGTCCAGCGCCACGATCTGGGTGCGGCCGGCAGCTTCCAGCGAAGCGGCAGTCTTGAACAGGATGCCGTTTTTGGCGCCCATGCCGTTGCCCACCATGATGGCCACCGGCGTGGCAAGGCCCAGGGCACAGGGGCAGCTGATGACCAGCACCGAGATGCCGCGGGCCAGCGCATAGCCCAGCTCACGGCCCAGAAGCAGCCAGACCACAGTGGTGACCACTGCAATGCTGATGACCGCCGGCACAAAGAAGCCGGACACGGTGTCGGCTACCTTGGCGATGGGAGCCTTGGTGGCGGCGGCATCGCTCACCATCCGGATGATCTGAGCCAGAGTGGTGTCCTCGCCCACGCGGGTAGCTTCGCACCGCAGGAAGCCGGACTGGTTGGCCGTGGCGGCGCTCACCTTGTCCCCGGCGGCCTTGTCCACCGGGATGCTCTCGCCGGTCAGGGCGCTTTCGTTCACGGCGCTGCTGCCTTCCAGCACGACGCCGTCCACCGGGATGTTCTCACCGGGGCGTACCACAAAGATGTCGCCCTTCTGTACCTGCTCGATGGGGACGGTCACCTCGGCACCGTCCCGCAGCAGGGTGGCCGTTTTGGGGGCCAGCTTCATCAGGCTCTTCAGTGCATCGGTGGTCTTGCCCTTGGAGCGGGCCTCCAGCATCTTGCCCACCGTGATCAGGGTCAGGATCATGGCCGCCGACTCAAAGTAGAACTCCATCATATAGTGCATGACCAGCTCGTCGTTGCCGTCCACCTGTGCGCGGGTCATGGCAAACAGGGCGTAGGTGCTCCACACAAAGCTGGCCATGGAGCCCATGGCCACCAGCGTGTCCATGTTGGGGGAGCCGTGGATCAGCCCCTTGAAGCCGTTGATGAAAAACTTCTGGTTGATTACCATCACGATGCCCGCCAGCAGCAGCTGGACAAGGCCCATGGCAACATGGTTGTCATCAAACCAGTGGGGCAGAGGCCAGCCCCACATCATGTGACCCATGGAAAAGTACATCAGTACCAGCAGAAAGCCCAGCGAAGCAATCAGCCGCCGCTTGAGCTTGGGCGTCTCGTGGTCGGCCAGCGCGTCTAGGTCGGCGCTGGGGGAGCTGGCGGCAGCAGCACCGGCCGCCTTGGGGCTGGCACCGTAACCGGCTTCCTGCACGGCCTGAATGATCGCCGCGCTGGATGCGGTGCCCTCTACGCCCATGGAGTTGGTCAGCAGGCTCACCGAACAGCTGGTCACACCCGGTACCTTTTTTACGGCCTTTTCCACCCGGGCAGAGCAGGCCGCGCAGCTCATACCCGTTACATTGTATTGTTCCATTGTATTCACTCCTGATAAGTCCAGTATGTCTGCCGCAGGGTCACTTCATGAGCCGGGGCAGCAGCTTGATCAGCTCGTTCAGCTTTTCGTCGCTGCCGGCACGCAGGTCATCGGCCACACAGGTGCTCATGTGCTGGGCCAGCAGCTCCTTGGCAAAGCTGTTCAGCGCCGAGTTCACAGCGGCCACCTGTACCAGAATGTCCACACAGTAGGCATCCTTTTCCAGCATGCCGCGCACGCCGCGCACCTGCCCTTCGATGCGGCTCAGCCGGTTGACCAGTGCTTTGTATTCCTCCGGGCTGCGGTCCTTGTGGCGGCAGCAGGAGGGGACAGCGTCCGGCACATCGGCGGGGGAAACCGTGTCCGCCGCAGGCTCTTCGGTGCTGCAGCAACAGCAGGGCTTCTTTTCGGTGGATTCCATGATGCAGGCTCCTTTCGTAAACCCCTTGGGGGTATCTTTTGCTTCCAACAGGAGTATACCACACCATATCCGACAAATCAAGTAGGAATTTAAAATAAAAGAAAAAAGAGGGAAAACCCGCAGGCTTTCCCTCACACAGAACCGTGATAAAGTTACTTTTCCAGAATGCGCGGAGCAAACAGGCTCCACATCTTGCCCCACCAGTACCAGTCGTGGGACACGTCGCCGCCCCACACTTCCAGATGAGCGGGCAGGCCCTGGGCCTGCAGCACATCGGCCAGTGCCTGGGTGTCGGCCTTGGCGTCATCCTCGTAGGCACCCTGACCGGCGCAGAGGATGAGGCTGTTTTCCTCGGCCTTGACCAGTGCCAGCTTGTTGGCGATGCCGTTCTCCTGCAGGTACAGCAGGGGAGAGCAGCGCAGCACCAGATCGTCGTTCTCGGCACCCCAGAAGCGGCTCAGGTCGTAGATGCCGCCCATGCCCACAGCACCAGCAAACAGGTTGGGGCGGCGCAGGCGGCAGTTCACGGCCTGATAAGCGCCCAGATCCACACCGGCGCACCAGATCTTGGTGCCCTTCTCGGCCTTGTTCAGGGCCAGGATGCGGGGAGCCAGCTCGGCAGTCAGGTAAACAAAATACTTCTCCTGTGCCTCGGCCCGGCGGCGCAGCGGCAGATCCCCGTTCAGCACACCTTCGCCGTCCACGCTGTCGGCGCAGAACAGCTGGATCTTGCCCTCGTTCAGCAGCTGGGCAATGGCGTCCGGCATGCCGTTGTTCTCCCAGTCGAAAAAGCGGCCGCCGCGGGCGGGCAGAGCCAGCACCGGCACACCGGCGCTGCCATATACCTTAAACTCCATCTCGCGGTTCAGCACACTGCTCCACTCTTTGTAATAGGTACCCTGCATCATAATCAATCAAGCACTCCTTTTTTATCATGATCCGGCCCCGGCGCACAGTCGCTGCACGTCCGGCCGGCAGTAGCGTTTCAGGATAAATCAGACAAACTGGTTGCGCTGTGCGTCGTACTCGTAGCCGACGGCACGCAGCTTTGCACACAGATCGGTCTTGTCGGCGTCCAGATCTTCGCACAAAGCATCGAGGTTTTTGAAATAATCCCGGAGTTTGAGGTTCACCACGCTCAGCAGCATGATGGGATCGGTGGGAAGAGCCATGCATTCATCTCCTTTAAGGCAACAAAAAAAGCCGGCCACTCGACAAAGTGACCGGCCACATACACCAAATTAGACAGCGCGGGTAACTTTGCCAGCGCGCAGGCAACGGGAGCATGCGTAGACATACTTGGGAGAGCCCTCCACGACCGCCTTGACACGACGGACATTCGGCTTCCAGGTACGGTTGGAAC